>Ga0208903_1000029_pt1 | contig 143466 bp, 112 predicted proteins | sample AntAceMetag02UKJ_FD_184769 | JGI IMG/M metagenome (GOLD analysis project Ga0208903, IMG submission 184769) | Saline lake microbial communities from Ace Lake, Antarctica - Antarctic Ace Lake Metagenome 02UKJ (SPAdes) (version 2) | ecosystem: Environmental > Aquatic > Non-marine Saline and...
TTTCGCCGTTAACATGCACGGGCAAATGGACGGGTGTCCTCTCATCGTAGACCGCGAGGGTCAGCGGGAGTGCTTCCCGTATTTTGCTAAACGTCTCAAGCTTCTTGTCGATTTCACTGATCGCGGACCTTTCGGCCTCGTTGAGGTGGCGTTCTGCATCCGCGACCGTGGGAGGCCAGAAAGTGGCGAGGATCTCTTTCGGGGTAATCTCGGAATCGCGCTGGAAAACGATTCCTTTTTCCAATGTCGGAAACGGATGGTTTTGAGCCACCTTGAACCGGATGAAGTTGGTCCCCTTTTTTAGACCGGGCAGGGCAATCGAGACCCAACGAAAGGCGTCGGCTGCTTTGCCACTGGTTCTTTCGACGAGAACGGGTTCGTCGAGAGTGGTTCCGTTTATTTCCAGTTCAACGGGGGAAGGTGTCGTCGCGCGGTAGCGCATCAGGAGAGTGTGGTCTCCGGCGTCTTCTGTGGGAATACGGTATTTGGCCCATTGATCCTTTTGCCGGCGAGAACCGAGAGCCTCGTCGTTTCCAATCTTGACCGGTTTGAGATTTTTATGGCCGTCGAAATCCTCCGCTTCAAAGGAATAAACGTGATCTTCGTAGAGTTTTTGAGGAGGTATCTCCGGGCGAAGTTCGGTAATGATTCGCTGCCTCGTTTTGGCGAGAAGATTGGATCTTTCTGCCTGAAGTTCGACGAACGCAGCCGAGTCACTGATTTCATTGTTTTGTTGTTCCCGCGTGATGAGCGAGCGCGTTGCTCTTGGTCTCCCGTCTTTCCATTCTTCGGAAAAAGATCTCGTGATCCGCGTGCTGCGAAACATCCCGGCCATCGCGTAGTAGTCGCTCGTCGGGATCGGATCAAATTTGTGATCATGACAGCGGGCGCAGGCAAAATCCATCGCAAGAAAGGCTCGCGTCGTCGTCGAGATTTGTTCGTCGATGATGTCGAGTCGGAGCTTGTTAGGATCGGTGCATTCTTCAAACCATTGCCCGATCGAAAGAAACGCGGGTGCCGTGATCGCATCGAGATAAGCGTCGTCTGACTCCGCGTCACCGGCGATAAGATCGCCCGCGAGCTGCTCGGTAATGAAGCGGTCAAAGGGCTTGTCCTCATTAAAACTTTTCACGACATAGTCGCGATAGGGGATCGCGAGGTCGATGGCATCGATTCCGGGTACCTTGATTGCGCCCTGCACGTAGCGCGCAATGTCGAGCCAGTGCCGTCCCCAGCGCTCTCCGTAGTGGGGCGAATTAACAAGGCGATCAACGAGCTTTTCGTAGGCATCGGGACTCTCGTCGTCGATAAAAGCGGCGATTTCATCACGGGTCGGGGGCAAGCCCGTGAGGTCGAGCGTCACGCGCCTCAGCAGGGTGTAGCGGTCGGCCTCGGGATTTTGCTCGATTTCGAGCGATGTGAGTTTTTCGCCGATAAACCAGTCCACGGGATGCTCGCCGAAAGGAGTTTCTGCTGATTTAAGCGGACGAAGAGACCAGTGAAGTGCTTCCTTTTCGGGTTCTTGAGCCCATAAAAGTGCTGTTGCCATTCCAAATAGAATGACAATAACTACTCGAATTGAGATATGGCTTAAAGGAGTCACTTGAAAAAAAGTAGGGTGATTCGATCTTAAGTTAGGTTTTGAAACGTCTCTCTTTAGATGAGTTACGTCCTCGGGGGTTCATTTTTCTACGAAATTAAAGAGTTCCCACGCTAATAAGCCGACATTTTCCAACGAACACAACATGGCATCCTCCAATAAGCTTCCACCGGTCAACCCCTGCTTTGTCACCCATAACCTCGCCTTGGGCGGGGCTCAAACCGCGGTTCTGCGTTATATCAGCGCCCTTCCCGAGTGGGTTCGTGAGCGCACCACGCTGTATTCGCAGTCCGATGACATGCCTTTGATGGACGCTGCCGAGAAAAGCGGTTTTTCCTGCGGGAAGGTAACACGCGAAGCGCCTGCTGATCCTTCTTCCTGGTTTTTGAGCTACGGAGACCTCTCCGGTCTGCCTAAGTGCCCCACATCGCTCGTGCTTCATTCCTGGGACGATGCGGGCTGGCGTTTCATCAATCGTGCCTATGACAATCTCGAGGGCATGAAGGTGGCGGGTGTTTCCCAGAAGGTGCTCGATCGTTACGCTGGTTGGGCGAAAGAGAAAAATCACGACGTCGTTGGCGTGATGACTCCACCGGTTTCTGAATTTACCTCTGCGAAGGGCGCTTATGATCCAAATGGTCGCCTTCTTGTTGCCTGGATGGGACGTCCACTCGAGTCCAAAGGGCTCATGACATTGCCGTATTTGCTGAAAGAAGAGCCTCGCATGGTGATCCGTGCCTGGACTGGTTCTGAAACGGCAGGGCTTGAATACACGCAGCGGACTCAGGCCGAGGCGCTCGCCAAAGTAATCGAACTCGCGAACAAACTCGGCGTTGCCGATCGCCTTGATATTCGTCCTCTCGACTTTGATCCTTTCAACTACAAGCACCGTCTTGAGGGCTGCCACGCGCTTCTTGGAAACAGCGAAAAGGAGGGCTATCTCCTCACCGCTGCGGAAGCACTCAGTTGTGGTATTCCCGTGGTGGTGACCAAATCCTGTGGGATCGCTGACATCATCAAGAACGGAAAAAACGGCTACTTGATTGATTGGTCTTCGAATCCGAAGAAGCTCGCGAAAGCGGCGCACAAAGCACTTTTGAAAGCGGCGAACCTTGCGAGTGTTGATTGTCTTGCTTCGGCAGCTGATCTCTCTCTGGGAGCAAATTACGCGAGCGCGACGAGCCGGATTCTCGGTGAAATGACCGGAACCTCCCTCAATCATCCTGAGGCAGATGTGACGATCGGACTTCGTATTCACAAAGGAACCGATGTAACGAAGCTGGACGATGCGGTAAGCAGTCTCGCGAATCAGACCTACAAAAAATTCAAAGTGAAATTGCTAGTCGACGGCCCCTGGTCGTTCGCGGAGCCACTTGCGAAGCGCTACGGTCTCCCACTTATCTGTACTGGCCTTGAGCCGGATATCGAGCACTGCAGTTGGTTGCATCGTCAGGCAGTAGAAGTCTGCGATACCGAGTATTACAAGCCGCTTGATTATGATGATCAGATCATGCCGACCTACCTCGAGCGTGCCGTTCACATGATGGAGCAGAAGAAGGTGGACGTATACGGCTGCCTCCTCCTCACGCTTGAAGATGGCAAGATCGAGCCTCGTCTCCACTGGCCGAATAAGTCGGTCGAGACGATGTTTACCGGTAACTCGGATAACAACATGCTGCCTCACTCATCTGTTCTGATGCGTGCGGAAGTGGCGCGTAAAGCTGGCAATTATCAGGAGCGTGCCGTTGGGCTTGGTGCTGATGATTACCATCTCTGGTATCGCATTCATCAGGTGGGAGGATCTTTCTTCCGTGACGATGAGGTGCGCAACGTGGTCTACCGCATTCACGAGCAAAACTCGCTTAAGATTCGTCGGGCCCGCTTCGGGGACTCCGAGCAGAAGAAAAAGCAGAACTTGCTTCAGAAGGCGGCTGCCGCAGCAGGTTTCACGGTCTTGGCCGGTTCTGCTCTCGGTTCAACGGCTTGTGTTGATGAGAATGCACCGAAGGCGCCGGAGCCTAAAGGCCCTGAGACGAGTTCTGAAAAAGCGAATAATGCAGTAGCGGCTCCCGTAGCCGCCAAGGCCGGGCCAGCTCGGACTGATCCTCCGCATTCTTAGTGCTAGCGGGGATGCCGCTGATAGCGCTTACGACTGAGATTCGAGCACCCATAGAAAGGGTGTTTGATCTTTCGAGGAGTATTGTTGCGCACGTTTCAAGTGCTGCTCAGACCAATGAGCGCGCCGTAGGAGGACGTACTTCCGGGCTGATCGAATTAGGAGAAACGGTCACTTGGGAAGCTCGTCATTTCGGGGTTAAGCAAAAACTTACCGTTGAGATCACTCAAATGGAGATTCCTCATTCGTTCGAGGATGTCATGATCAGAGGCGCTTTTGCTCATATGAGTCATCGTCACGCCTTCGTCGAAATCGACGGAGTGACGACGATGCGTGATCATTTTGATTTTACGGCGCCCTTGGGAATTCTCGGGCGAATCGCAGAGAAACTGTTTCTCACGGCTTACATGAGGCGGTTCCTGAAGATTCGGAACGCGCATCTGAAGTCGGTTGCTGAAAGGGCGTGAATCTCTGATCTTCTCTCGGAGCGAGAAGGCCACGTTGCCATCACTCTCCGAGTGATGAATGCAAAGACTATCCGCTATTTACCTAAATGCCGCTTCGGAGCTTTTCCCCGATGAAGCGGAGGATCTCAGCGCGGCCATCCCCGTTCTCGGCGGAGGTGATGAACGTCGGAGGTTCTCCTTCTGAGAATTCTTTCATCGCATCGAGGAAGGCCGTTTTGTTCGCCTCGATTTTCCCTTTCCTGAGCTTGTCTGATTTGGTGAAAACGAGCGAGAAAGGGACCCCGATTTCGATGAGCCAGGACACAAATTCGAGGTCGTTTTTCATCGGGGAATGTCGTGAGTCAATGAGGACAAAGACGTGCGACAATTCTTCGCGACTCTCAAGGTAGTCAGCGACGAAATCATTAAAGCGATAGCGTTCTGATTTAGCTGCTTTCGCGTAGCCATACCCGGGAAGATCCACGAGCGTCCATTCCCCGTTTATAACGAAAAAATTGATAAGCCTCGTGTGTCCCGGCTTCTGGGACACTTTCGCGAGGCCCTTATGACGGCAAAGCATATTGAGAAGCGATGACTTTCCGACGTTCGAGCGTCCGATAAAGGCGAATTCGGGCAGTTCGGACGGAGGGCAATTTTCAACGCTTACGGCGCTGGTATGAAATTTAGCGTTGGTGATTTTCATGTCTTAGAGACGGGGATTCTCTTCCCATTCGAGTTCGATTCTATCGACAAGGTTACGGGCCTTGATCTTGTGGTCCCTTTTTGAACGGCGTTCCAGCGTCATTTTTCGTTTCTTGAGGCGACGCTTCAATTCGGCAACCTCTTCTTCAAGCTTGAGGAATCCCTCGTAGCGTTCCGTCGAAAGGCTTCCTGATCCAACCGCCTCGCGAATCGCGCATCCTGCGTCGGTTCCGTGTTTGCAGTCGTGAAATTTGCAGAGTGCGGCAATCCCCTCAATGTCGGAAAATTTCTCGCGGAGTGTTTTTTCGTCAGTCCACATTTGGACTTCCCGGATACCGGGATTGTCAATGAGGATGCCGCCGGTCTCGAGGACGATGAGCTCCCTTGCCGTCGTCGTATGCCGCCCCTTTCCGGTGACTGTGTTCACCTCGCCTTCCTCCTGCCAGACGTCGCCTAACATAGCGTTAATGATAGAGGACTTCCCGACGCCACTTGATCCAACAAAAGTGATCGAAAGTCCCGGCTCGAGATAATCATCAATCACCTTCACATTTTCCCCGTCAACCGCACTGGTGATGATGACTTCCGCCTCCGGATTGAGTTCGCGGATCGCGGCGGCGGCGGCTTCATTTTGCTCTTTGGGAAACAAATCTGATTTATTTACGAGGACAATGGCTTTGGCGTCACTTCGGCTAACAAGAGCGAAAAGGCGCTCCATCCGGCGAAGATTGAAATCAGCATCCGCGTCGGTGACAATGCAGACCATCGACACGTTCGTCGCCATGACCTGTTCCTCGCTACTCTTGCCCGGAGCCTTGCGTGAGAAACGAGTGTGTCGCGACAGTCTTGCGCGAATGACATGATCGAGTTCTCCGGTTCCGACTTCCAGTGCGACCCAGTCTCCGACCGCAGGTAGTTCGGCGTCGCTTTCGGCATCATGATAGACTTTACCGCCCATGACGACTTCGTATTCGAAGCCACCTTCGGTCAGTGCGCCGTAGGTGATTTTGTTGTCGCGAATGAGACGTGCCGGTACCCACCCCTTTTTGGTAAAGGGGGCAAATTCCTTTTCGAAGTCTTCATTCCATCCGAGCTCGGTGAGCGTCATAGGCTTAATAGTAAGGGGCGATGTCTCTCTTTCATCTTAAAAAGCAGAGAAATCCTTCCTCATTGGCAATTCGTAAGTAAGCTCGCGGGATGAAGCTTTGGCTGAAGATTTTAATTTGTGTCCTCACTATCAATGTTCTTGGTGGTGCCGGTGCCATTTTTACGATGGATACGCTCAAGACCTGGTATGCTGAGTTGAACCAACCCAACGGGGTTCCGCCCAACTCGCTCTTCGGCCCGGTTTGGACAATTCTCTATGCGATGATAGGGCTCTCGCTTGCCTTATTCTGGCACCGTGTCGCTCCAGGAAAAGAGAAACGGATTGCCCTCACCTGGTTCGTGGTTCAAATGATTTTGAACCTGATTTGGACCCCGATTTTCTTTGGAGCGCACCTTTTAGGGGTATCCCTGATCGTGATTATCGCCCTGTGGGGTTGTATCTTTGTTACGATGATTCTCTTCCGGGGACAGGAGCGTTTCGCGGGGAGACTTCTGATTCCGTATTTGATCTGGGTCTCGTACGCGAGCTACCTGAATGCCGGGTATTGGTGGCTGAATCGACTCTGAGAGTGAAAAAATCGCTCTTTTTGCCGGATGGACGGAGCGAAATTCGTTCCGCTACTTTGTTAAGTTAACTTAAGCGGGCCTCCGCTGCAAAACATCTCGGTGCCAAATGAATCGATGCGGTGCCCCATGGCATGGGCGATCGCGAGCCACAAGCGGTTGTGCGGGGTTGCCTTCTCCACGGTGAGGCCACGTCCCATTTGAAAGCCGGTCGCCTTTTCGCCTCCGATGAGGACGAAAGGAATGTTGTCGAGGGTGTGGGTGTTTCCTTTTCCTAATTCGTTGAGCCAGACGACGAGGGTGTTGTCCAGCATGCTGCCGTCGGCTCCGGGTTCAGGAGTGTCGGAGAGCTTTTGAACGAGATAGGCGAGTTCCCCTGCGAACCATTCGTTGATCTTAGTCAGCTTCTCTTTCGCATCGTCGTTGTTGTCGGGTTCGTGGGAAAGGCCATGATGGCCTTCTTCGATTCCGAGCCATTGCATACGGGCTTGTCCGACCGAGCGCATGTATTGAAGCGTCGCGACGCGGGTCATGTCGTTCGCCATCGCATTGATGAGGAGGTCAATTTGCATGCGGCTGATGCGCGGCGTGTTTTCGTTCACCAATTCGATTTTGGGATCAATCTCAGGCATGGGATGGTCGAGAATGTTGTTCTCATCCTGATGAGAAATTTCCCGCTCCATTTCGCGAATAAGATCGAGGTGTTCGGTGAGAAGTTGTCTATCCTCGCTCCCCAGTTTCGACGATATCTTTTTCAAGTCGTCACTGACTCCCGCAACGATGCCATTGAGCGAGGCTTTATCTCTCTGTTTCCCGTAGAGCTTTTCTATGATCAGTCCCGGATCATCAATTGGCGCGACCGGCTTGTTGGGGCCGGCGTAGCTCATGCGAGTCCAGGGGTCGGCACGGTGGGGAACCGCGACACCAAATTCGAGGGAGCCAAAGCGGGTGCGGGTGGCTTCGTTTTTCTGGAAAAAATGCTTCAACTCCTGATCGATGGAGATGCCGCTGGCCCAGCCTGCAGGGGTGTCGGAGCCGCCTTGAATGTTGCCGGGGAACAGTTCGGTTCCGGTGAGGAGACAGCTCATACCTCTCATGTGCCGATCGCCATCGCCGCCGATTTTGTTTGAGAGCCCGTTGATCACCGTGATGCGGTCGCGGAACGCTTCGAGCGGCTTGAGGATTCGCTTAAGCTTGAAATCTTTCCCTTCGCCTTCCGGCCAGAACTGCTCAGGCACGGTGCCGTTCGGGGAGAACATGATAATGACACGCTGCTTCTTTCCCGATTGGTCAGCGGCATGGAGTGAACTCAGGCCCGGAAGACCTGACAGAAAGGGCGCGGCACCGGCTGAGACGCCGAGGCTTTTGAGAAACTGGCGACGATCGTGGAGTGTGTTCATGATTTCGGTGTTTCCTGGCGGGTTGAAATGAGGGCGATTTTAATAAGAAGTTCGCGGATGTTGAACTCTGATTTTTTAAAATGGGTCTGTAACTGATTCATCGATTCGGGGCCGTAAGCAAGGGCAGGCTGTTTGACGCAGTGATGGAAGAGCTGTCGGACAAAAGCGCGATGCGAGCTGTCCGAATTGGCGGCGAATTCGGCAACTTGACGCGGGCCTTTGATTTCAATGCGTTCGCCCGAATCGGTCTCGAGAACGCCGTCATCGTTGATGGGTCTGTTGCGCTCTTTGGCGCGCCATCGTCCGATCGCGTCGTAGTGTTCGAGGCTGAATCCGAGTGGGTTGATCATCGAATGACAGGCCATGCATGCTTTGGCTCTCGTCAGTTCGGTGACTTTTTCACGCATCGATAAATTAGGAGGGAAATCGTTGTCTTTAAACTCGATCGCCTCAGGTGGTGGTTTGAGTGTCATTCCCGCAATGTTACGCGTCAAAAACACGCCGCGGTGGATCGGAGACGTATTATCGTGGTAGGCGAATGCGGTGAGCAGGTAGGGATGGGTGATCACTCCGGTTCGTGCCTGTCCCTCAAGCGAGGCCTTTTGAAAGCCTCCTTTGAGTTCCGGTTTACCATAGATTTTCCCGAGACGTTCGTTCAGAAACATTTCACTTGAGAGGAGGAGTTGCCGGTAATCTGACTGATCACTCCACATGATTTCGTTGAGGAACATCTCAAGGGAGGTCCGGAGATCGGCCATCACCTCAGGGCTGAAGTCGGGAAATAGCTCGCTGTCTTTCGAGACATCGTAGGCTTTGTCGAGTTCGAGCCAGTGATGAAAGAACTCCCGCATTTTATTTCTCGCCCGACCATCATTGATCATTTTCCGGGCTTTGATTTCGACTTTTTTGGGATCGCTCAGCTGACCACTTTCTGCCGCCTTTCGGAGATCTCGATTGGGAATGGAATCCCATAGCGCCAGAGCCATAGTCGAAGCCCGCGCCCACGGATCTTGGGGCGAATCGAAAGCGGTCTCGGGATAGAGAAAACGTGGCGATGTCAGGGAAAGCAGAACGATTTGGCGGATCGCTTCTTCGGTGACGTCGTGTTTTTCGAAAACCCGATCAACGAAGATTGTTTTTTCCTCAGGTTTGAGCGGCCTCCGGAAGGCGATTTCTGGAAAGAGAGTTCCAAAATCACGCATCTTTTTCTGCCGTTCCTTGTCGTCGCGTTTGATACCGGCAAGCGATTCGATATTTTCAACCGCGTAGTCTGCCGCATCAAAAGCGCCGTCGGTGACCGCGTCGAGCCATTGCCTCGAGACGCTCGACCCTCGCTCGTAGCCGTAGCTGCGATCATCGGGGGGGAATTGCGTTGTCGGCGTGTAAATGCTGTGAGGCCTCGCTTGAGATAGCACTTTTTCGGGAATCGTTTCCAAAACGCCTCCAGGCTTTTGCCAAAGCAACTCCACGTAGCCCTTGTCAGCTTTATATTTAAAGTAGCGCATCACCAAGGGGTAGGGGCGGCCTCCGAGGAGGAAGACTCTTGCCTTCTCGTCTCTGATCTCGTTGTGGGGCGCGACCCAGGCATCAATCACCTTGGGGTTGTCGTTATTCGTGTCGTAGGAATTGATATTGAGGAAAGCTCCGTTGCGTGTTCGAATCACAAACTCGTAGGTGCCGGTTTCCTCGATCATGATCGATCCCTGCCATTGCATCGCGAATTCTTCGGGGACGAAGCTTTTACCTTCCGGGACTTGCGGGGGCTTATTGCCAAAGTCGAAACGGACCTTCTTGTCGACTTGCGCAAAGAGATCGCTGCCGTTCTTTTCCTTATCGACTTGGAATCGGCCACTTGCGTAGTAAGTGGCTTTGAGGCCGAATTCATTGATTTCAGGAGGGAAGTTGGTGTTCCTGAAGTATCCCATGATATCGGCGAGCGAATTGAGATACTGAGGGCGGGTCAGGCGCGTTATATCAGTTCTAACTTCGTTTAATTTGGCCTGGGCCGCCGGGGAGTAAAACGCATGGTAGATGTATTCAGCGACCGCTTTGGCATCGGGGCCTACACAATCATCTTCATTGTCCTCGGGCATGGTGCGTTCAATGCGTCCCGCAAGTGAGTCGAGGCTTCGATTTCCCACGAGCGGGTCGGCATCAACGTCTTCGGAACCCCCGCCGGTTTCGCCATGGCATTCGAGGCAGATCTTTTGGTAAATCGCCTTTCCGGGATGATTCTCCAAATCAATCGCGCATGCGCCTCCAGCCCCCCAAAAAAGGAAGGGAATCAGGGGGAGAACGGATAGCCTGGAAGGGGATAGCATCGGGATAAAAGGTCGAGTTAAGCGGGCGAAAGTCAGGGTACGTGATTTCGGCGAATCCGCCAGTGCAAGAGGGCTATGACCGGCCTTTGACTATGGGCCGTTCATGGGCGAATCTCGGCATATGCCAGGAATCGTTGTCAAACCACGCGCGAGAATATTTCACGGTCACGACTGGGTCTACGCCAGCGAGATCCAAAAGTTGTTCGGAGAGCCCGAGCCGGGATCAGTCATTTCACTCAAAGACTTTAAGGACAGACCTTTGGGCACTGCGATATACAATCCGGATTCACAAATTGTGGCGCGACGCATTTCCCGTCGTAAGCAGGAGTTGGATGCTTCTTTCTTTGAGCGCCGGATCGAGCGCGCTTATCAGCTCAGGCAGAAGATGGACTTTGCGGAACCTCTTTATCGATTGGTTTGGAGTGAGGCGGACGGTCTCCCCGGCGTCATCATTGATCGCTACGGGGATTGTTTTGTTTTGCAGACACTCACCTTGGCGATGGACATGCGTAAGCATCTCATTGTCGAGGCGCTAAAGAATCAGTTTGCGGTGAAGGCCGTCATTGAGAGAAATGATGCTCCGATTCGCAAAGCTGAAGGCCTTGAGTTGATGAGCGGAGTGCTGGACGGAGAGTGGAGTGGGCCCATTGAAATCGATGCCGGTGGTATCACGCAATCGGTTGATCTGCTCGAGGGCCAGAAAACAGGGATCTTTCTCGATCAGCTCGATAACTACGCCAGCGTTGGTAAGCTGTCTGAAGGAAAACGAGTCCTCGACTGTTTCTGCAATCAAGGAGGATTTGCGCTGCACGCAGCCAAAGGCGGTGCTTCGGAGGTGGTTGCGGTGGACATCAGTGCGAGTGCGGTCGCAGCAACTCAGGCAAACGCAGCTCGAAATGAGCTGACGATCGATGCCCGGGAAGCCAATGTTTTCGACTTCCTCAAAGAAGCTGAGACGGCGGATGAAAAGTTTGATCTCATCATTCTCGACCCGCCTTCTTTCACGAAGAGTCGAAAAGCAATGAGCGGTGCGATGAGAGGCTACAAAGAGATCCATCTCAGAGCGCTGAAATTGCTCAACCGGGATGGCGTCCTTACTACCTATTGCTGCAGTCACCACGTGAGCGAACAAGAGTTTTTTGATGTGATCTGCAGCGCTTCCGTGGATGCCAAACGCACCATTCGCGTGATTGGTCAGCATTCTCAGCGACGGGATCATCCTGTGATCGCGACTCTGCCCGAAACTAAATACTTGAAGGGCTTCACTTTTGAGGCTCCGGGCGGTTTCTAAAAAAGGCACCCGCCTGTTTCCTCTTTTTCTTAATCCTATTCTTAATCTCAGCGGAAGCGGTTCGCTGGAACGCGAGTTCTAAGTCTTTGAATTCCAACGGAATTGACCGGGCCAGGTGCGAAAATCGGGGTGTTGATGTTGGGGAAGAGCAAGGCGGTCATCCTCAGGCTCCCCTTTCGCAAATTGGCTCCCAGCTGAACCGAGATGACACCGTGTTTCGGGGCAGCGTTGCGGATTCGAATCGGATTGACCGGTCTCCGATTGCAGGGGACGTTCGAAGAGATGACCTTTAAAAAGATATCCGAAATGATGAACCGTAAAGAGGGATGGGTGCTGGTTGCTACAGTGCTGTTGTTTTCAGGGTGCGAGAAACGAGTGCCGCCAAAGCTGATAGTCTCCTCCTCACTGGAAGCTGCGGTGGAAAATATTGAGCCCGGCGCGGCTGCCACGCTCTTAAAAGAGAACGCGGATGCCGTTGTCCTCGATGTCAGAACGCCCGGGGAATTCGCAGAGGGGCATATCGAAGGTGCCATCAATATTGATTTCACGGGGGATGATTTCGACGCCGGTATTGCCAAACTCGATAAATCGGTTCCCTATGTGATGCACTGCGCCAGCGGCGGGCGAAGTGGAAAATCACTTCCAAAGTTTGAATCACTTGGCTTCAAGAAAATCTACCACCTCAACGCTGGTTTTTCAGGATGGGGTGATGCGGGGCTCCCTGTCAGCCAGTAGACTCAGGTCCCTCAGTTTCTTCCTCTGGCGGGGACTCCTCCGATGGGCCCTCGACCGGTTGAGCGAGCACGAAAGGTGAGACCACGAGCGCTCTGAAATATTGGCCGCTCTCATCCCAGTGCTGCGCATGCAGTTCCGAGGGGGTGAGGAGGTCTCCCGCCTTTTTCCACGCGTCGACTTTTTCGACCTCATCTCCGGTCAGGGCGAGCCCAACTTCAGTGAGATCTAATGAAGAATCGATGTAGAGGAGTGCGCCATTCTCAAAATGCGGCTTGAGATAAGACCAGGCAATTTCGCCGGTGTATTTTTCCAGCTTCTCGGGAGTGGTTGCGGAATCTTCTCCCAGAACGCCGTATTTCATAATCTCTTCCTCTTCCATCTAGGGGTGAAGAAAGAGGATAGGGGAGAAAGTGCAATCCTGATTTCGGAAAAGATTCACTTCCCGTGTGGAAAAATCTCGACAAGGAAGGTAGAAGATAACCATAATTTCGTCCCTATGACAGGTAGAGATCGTCCCAAATCCCCCCTTATTTTCGTTGCCGTTTTTGTCCTTTTTTCGTCTGGTAATGCAGAGGTCTCGCGAGAGTGGGTTAGCAACGATGGGAAAAAACTGAACGCAACGTTCGTCCGACAAGAAGCGAATGCGGTCGTCCTCCGGCTCGAAAACAATAGGGAGGTGAATGTGCTCCTTTCCCGGCTGAGTGAAGCTGATCAAGTATTTCTCAAAGATTTTTCGGCCGGGCTGGTGGCCCGCATTGGAGAGATTAACCCTTTACCGGAGGAAACGCGTCCCGTGGATGACTTTGAAGTCACCGGTGGCCCCAAAACGTTTTTCACGCCTCACTTTGAGTTCACCACGGATCTGGATGTTTCCACGAATTTCATTTCTGAGGCGGCGAAGATTTACGAAGGAACCTATGAAGCCATTAAAGCGCTTCCGCATGGGCTTCCTTTATCTCCTCCGGAGGGGACGACTCACTTTCGCGGGATGTTGATGGAGAACGCTGCGTTTCAGCGCCGCGTTCAGGAATTAAATGGGGAGGAGAAAGCGCCGACGGGAGGGGTTTTCGTTGGCATTCCCACTTCAGCAAGAACGCGAACCGTTGGTCTGTATGTGCCTAACGAAAAAGCTTTGTTGGTGCCATACGAATCGCTCGGTGCGAAGAAAATGGGAAGCAGGCTAACCTTGAGGAAAAGCAGTGATACGTCCACTCTCGTGCATGAGATCGCTCATCAAGTGATGCATGACTGGTTGCCATTCGTTCCGGTTTGGTTCGCCGAAGGAATCGCTGAATACATTGCGGCGGTTCCGTCACAGAGCGGTAGATTTGAATTTCGTAATGCTGAGCGTGGGCTCAAAGAGCGGCTCAAGGACAGGTATGATCTAGATAAGTATGAGATCAATTCGGTAAGGCGCCTCTCCCGTCGGGTCGAAGTGAAGTCGGATTCTAAAAGTAAGGCCTCTGATAACACTCCGAATGGAATCCAGGGGGCTAGCAACCTTGCCGGACAACCTGCTCCGGAGCGACTGGGGGGGAGTTGGTCAGGATCGATGGATGATTATCGAGATGCGATGTTGCACGCTTATTATTTAATTCACCTCGCGGACCCTTCCGAGCCCGGCGTTCGAGTGGGGCGGTATCTGCAGGAGGTTGAGAAAGGACGCGCCACATCGAGCCAGATTCAGAAAGACATTGTGATCTATGAGCAGCGAAGGAAAAATTACAATGAAGAGGTCGCGTCATTTAACGCAGCTCTGAAAGTATTCCAGGGGGAGGTCGACGAATACAACGCGCGTGTTAAAAGACACAATCAACAGATTGCCGATGGGATTCCCGCGGGCGAACGCGTCGAAATCGGTGAAATTACCGATGAACCAACTCCGCCCCGTGATCTCGTTTTGCCGGATAGTTTGAAGGACACCTCATTTGATCGACCCATTAATCTGCAGGACCTCGTTTGGAGGGCTTCGGCACGCATTCTGGAGGGCGACCTGTCGGGAGCGGAATTGGATGACGCGATGAAGAAGGCCTACGAAAGTATTGGCATCAAAATCCATTATTGAGAGCTGCCACGGATACGATTGGTGGTCTTTCTATTACGGTTGAAATCTAGGCAGGATCACGTCGCTAAGTTTGTAACGGAATTCACGGAATTGAGATTACGTTATGGCTCTAAATGAAAATTTTGACAAGTCTTGCTCTGGGAATCGCGTATTTGATTCCCGTTGCTATCAGTGCGGAAGAGAAGATCGACTTTAATCGCGATGTTCGTCCTATCCTTTCCGGGAAGTGCTTCCATTGTCACGGCCCGGATGAAGAAGAGCGGGGAGGGGATGTAAGGCTCGATACCGAGGCGGGATCCCGTGCCGACATGGGTGGCTATTCCGCGGTCGCGCCGGGTGATCCCGAGGCGAGTGAAATGATCTATCGTGTCACGACTGACGACGACATCGACATCATGCCGCCTGATGATAAAGGTGAGCCGCTCAGTGCGGAAGAAGTCGCGATTCTCACGAGGTGGATTGAAGAGGGTGGGGAATATGCACAGCATTGGGCTTACGAAAAACCGGTGCGTCCCGAAATTCCTGAAACGGTTCGAAGTGACTGGAAGCGGAACAACGAGATTGATTTTTTTATCCAGCGGCGTTTGGAAAGCGAGGGCTTATCGCCTTCACCGGAGGCGGATCGCTTGACGCTCGCTCGTCGAGTCTCACTCGATTTGACCGGTCTTCCTCCGACCTGGACCGAAGCAAAAGCTTTCGCGGACGATCCAGCTGCGAATGCGTTTGAAAAGTATCTCGATGCCCAACTCGCTAAGCCAGCCTACGGTGAGCGTTGGGCTGCGATGTGGTTGGATTTGGCACGCTATGCAGATTCGGCGGGGTACGCGGACGATCCTCCCCGGTCAATCTGGAAGTATCGTGACTGGGTCATTGAGGCATTTAGCAAAAATGTTCCGTATAGCCAGTTCACGATTGAGCAGATCGCTGGGGATTTGTTAAAGGATCCCAGTTCCGACCAACTCATTGCGACGGCGTTTCATCGCAATACCCTGACAAACAGTGAGGGCGGAACGAACGACGAAGAATTTCGCAATGCCGCGGTCGTCGATCGCGTCAACACGACGATGGAAGTTTGGATGGGGACGACGATGGCGTGTGCTCAGTGCCACGCCCACAAGTTTGATCCGTTGACCCATGCCGAGTATTTTCAGTTGTTTGATTTTTTCAATCAATCAGCGGACACCGACAAGAAAGACGAGAATCCTCTTCATTCGGTTTGGAGTGACGATTTACTTAAGCGGAAGAGCGGATTGGAGATCGATGTGAAATCACTTAAACGTGATCTTACCACCCTGACGCCTGAGCTCGAGAAGGCAAAGCAGGCCTGGCTCGGTAAATTGAAAGAGCCTCCCAAGTGGACGCCGCTCGCTGTCACCGGCGCGGTCTCTGAGAAGGTGAAAATTAACAAGGTTGATCGCTGGTTGGTGGCTGAAAAGGGAACTACGGAGAATGCTGTCTACTCTCTTACTTTGAAATCTCCGGAAGAAACGGTCACGGCACTGGGGCTGGAGATTTCACCGGAACAGAAATCGAATTTTGTCCTTTCTCAGATCAGAGCGATCTGGACTCCCACTAAAGAGACTTCGATGAAAGGGCGATTTCTCCGCATCGAAAACCCGGGGAAGAAGAAATTTATTCACTTGGCCGAAGTCGAGATTTTTAGTGATGGCAAAAATATTGCGATCGGGTCAAAGGCCTCTCAGAGCTCGACTTATTCAGGCAAAGGAGCCGCTTTGGCCATTGATGGTGATGTGAATGGAGATTATCAAAAAGGGTCGGTCAGTCACACGAATGCCGACACCAGTCCCTGGTTGGAGATTGATCTGGGGTCGATGAAATCAGTCGACGAGATTCGCATCTGGAACCGAACCGACGGCAATGGAATTGGTGAGCGTCTCGCTGGGTATCAAGTCAGCCTTCTCGATGAAGGCCGAAAAGTTGCGTGGTCAGAAAGCCCTGATAAAGTTCCCGCGCCTAAGTCAATTTTCACGGTGAGCGGCGTGAAGCGACTCGAATTTACGGCGGCGATTGCTGATCACGAACAGAAAGGGTTTACCGCAGGAAGCATTCTCGCGAAGAACCTCGATTCTAAGCGCGGTTGGGGAATTGCGCCGGAGACCGGGAAACCTCACCAACTGACTTTAATTTTGAAAGAAGCGCTCGAACCGGGTGAGGGAACCCTCGAAGTTTTTCTCGACCAACAATCCGAGCATAAAAACCATCTCCTTACTCATTTTCGATTGCTGGCAAGCGCAGACAAAAACATCAGCGCCTGGGCGGAGATACCCGAGCCGGTGCAGCGGGCGATTCAGTCAGGGGCTGGTGGAAAAGAGGTGGACGATTATTTTCTCACGATTGAGCCCTCTCTGAAACCGGTTCGCAACAAACTCGCCGCGGCGGAAAAATCTCTCGCCGCGATGAACCCGGATACGGTTCCGATTATGAAGGATCTCCCTCCGGAAGAGGAGCGGACCACGAACATTCAGATTCGGGGGAACTATAAGAGCCTTGGGGAAGAGGTGAAGCGCGGTGTTCCAGCCGTTTTTCATCCGCTTCGCAAAGACCTGCCGCGAAACAGGCTCGCGCTCGCGCACTGGTTGGTCGACGATGAGAATCCGCTTACCGCGCGGGTTCACGCGAACCGGCTCTGGCAGCAAATTTTTGGCTCTGGGATCGTTCCCACGAGCGAGGAATTTGGGTCGCAGGGCGAACTGCCGACTCATCCCGAGTTGCTCGACTGGCTCGCCTTAACATTGCAGGAGAGTGGTTGGGATCAGAAGGCGTTTCTCAAAACGCTGGTGATGTCAGCGACCTATCAGCAGCGGTCCGTGACGACTCCGGAGTTGTTGGAAAAAGATGCCTTCAATCAGTTTTACGCGCGGGCTCCCCGCTTTCGCGTTTCAGCGGAGATGGTTCGGGATCAGGCTTTGTTTGTGAGTGGACTTCTTAGTGAGAAGCGATTCGGAAAACCGGTTAACCCACCGCAGCCCTCGCTCGGCTTGAAAGCGGCCTTCGGCTCTGCGACCGATTGGAAAACGAGCGAAGGAGAGGACAGGTTTCGGCGCGGACTCTACACGATGTGGCGTCGCTCCAGTCCCTACCCGAGCATGGCAACCTTCGATGCACCGAGCCGGGAGATTTGCAGTTCACGTCGCATGAGGACGAATACGCCGCTGCAGGCACTCGTGACGATGAATGATCCCGTCTATGTTGAGGCGGCTCAGGCGCTTGCCCGTAAAATGGTCAAGTCGGGCGGCAGGTCGGTCGAGTCGAAGGTGCGATATGGCTGGAAAGAAACCTTGCTTCGGGAACCGAACGAAGAGGAACTGAGACGCATCGAGACGCTCTTCATCACCCTCAAAGCTGATTTCAATTTGGATGTAGATAAGGCGCTCGAGATGGCAACGCTTCCAATCGGTCCGGCACCTGAGGGCGTTAAAGTTTCTGATCTCGCCGCCTGGACCGTGGTCGGAAATGTTCTTCTCAACCTCGACGAACTTTTTCTGAAACGCTGACATGAATCCCTTCCTCGAGAAACTCCAATTGGACACCCGGCGGCACTTTCTCCAGCAATCGGCGGCCGGTCTCGGAGGCATTGCTCTCAATTCTCTCCTTACGGGAGATGGGGTCGCAGGCGCTGATCCTCTTGCCGCGAAACAGGCGCATTTCCCCGGAAAAGCGAAGCGGGTCATCTACCTTCACATGACGGGTTCACCGCCGAACCTCGACATGTTTGACTACAAGCCGGAGCTGATCAAACACGACGATGAGGATTGTCCTGACGAGTTTATCAAGGGGAAAGAGTTCGCCTTTACCTCAGGTGTTCCGAAACTGATGGGATCACCGAGGGAGTGGAAACAAGTCGGCCAAAACGGAATGTGGATGTCGGATGCGGTGCCGCATTTTCATGGGATCGCTGATGACATGTGCATGGTGCATTCGATGCATTCGGATCAATTTAATCATGCTCCGGCGGAACTGCTTACCTACACGGGGTCGCCACGATCGGGTCGTCCTTCGATGGGGTCCTGGGTCACCTATGGCCTGGGGTCGGAAAACGAAAACCTGCCGGGGTTTGTCGTCTTAATCTCGAGTGGGGTTCAGCCTAACGGAGGCAAAAACTCCTTTGGATCAGGTTTTCTTCCGAGTGTCTACCAAGGCGTCCAGTGTCGCTCCAAAGGTGATCCGGTTCTTTATTCCTCCGACCCGGCAGGGATGACCCGTGATGTGCGCCGAAAGAGCCTCGATGCCCTCCGCGATCTCAATGAATTGCAGGGAGCACAGATGGGCGACCCGGAAACACAGACCCGGATCTCCCAGTATGAACTCGCTTTTCGTATGCAAACGGCAGTGCCTGAGGTCATGGATATCACGAAGGAGAGTGCGAAGACGCTCGAAGCGTATGGTGCGAAACCCGGGGAATCGAGTTTGGCAAATAACTGTCTCCTTGCTCGTCGTCTCGCTGAGTCGGGGGTGCGATTTATTCAGCTTTTTGATTGGGGCTGGGACTTTCACGGCACTGGGGCTGATACGGGGATCACCGATGGTCTCACTAAGAAGTGTGCAACGATGGACAAGCCGATTGCGGCGCTCATCAACGACCTCAAGGAGCGGGGTTTATTCGAAGACACGCTCGTCGTGTGGGGCGGCGAATTCGGGCGAACCCCTTTCAGGGAAGGGCGCACCGCAAAAAGCGATGTTCTCGGTCGCGACCATTACCCGGACTGTTTCACGATGTGGATGGCGGGTGGCGGCGTCAAAGCTGGCTTCGAGTATGGGGAATCGGATGAACTCGGGTTCAAGATCGCCAACAATGGTGTCCATGTGCACGATCTTCAGGCCACGATTCTGCATCAACTCGGATTCGATCATGAAAAGCTCGTCTATCGCTTCCAGGGAAGGGATTACCGGCTCACCGACGTGCATGGCCATGTCGTGAAAGATCTTCTAGCGTAAGGCTCCGGAGTATGCGTTCTCGGAAGTGCGTAGCGGAATGAATCGCATTCCGTCCTCTAGCCGGGCATCATCATGTCGGGTGCCTTTTCAGCGCCCTTGAAAAATACTTCAGAAATTTGTTAACCTTTTCCTGCCGGCAGGCATTTGCCGGTAGAAGAAGAAATGGTTTCCGACTCGACAGATCCTGAGGCGGAGTTTGTGACCTTGCTGACTGAACATCAGTCAGCGCTCAAGCTCTATGTGGTGTCATTGCTTCCGGGCGAGCCTTCTGCTGCCGATGTATCGCAGCAGGCGAATAAGACGATTTGGAAAAAACGGGCTGATTTTGAAATGGGAACCAATTTTAAGGCATGGATCTTTGCGATCGCCCGGTTCGAGGTTTTGACCTTCAGAAAGGCTCAGGCACGGGAGTCGCGTTTTGTCTTGAGTGCCGAACTCGAGCAACTGATCGCCGATGAATTGCCACAGCTCAGCGATGATCTAGCTATCCGTCAGACCGCGCTTCGCTCATGTCTTGAAAAGCTGCGCCCACTTGATCGGGAACTCATTTCTCATCGCTATTTCAGCGGCGATACCCTGCAGGGCTATTCGGAGCAGGTAGGTCGCAGCGTTGGTTCCTTGAAGGTGACTTTGCATCGCATTCGCACCAAACTTGCCCGTTGTGTTGAGACGAATTTGGCGATGAATGAAAAGGGTCGCAAGGTATGAGCGATTCTGCCCACGAGAGACTGTTCGATGAACTCCTCGAAGGTGTCATCAGTGAAACCGACTTCCTGAAGTTGGAGGCTGAGATGATCGTCGATGACAATGTCAGGAAGGCCTACTACGAGCGGCTCAAGCTTCACACGGCCTTGCAATCGGAGATGGAATCAGGCAGCGTCTCCGCTCGAACTGTTTCCCTTGGGAGTTCGCCGCGCAAGCGAGCCGATGCGCTTCTTGTGACTTGCCTTGTCGTCATGGCGATCTTAATCGGATTGCTTGTTTGGAAGATGGGAGGAGACCGCGAGACATACTTGAGTCAAGAGATCGAACTGGTTGCGAGAGGATTCGGTGTTCTTGCCAATGAGTCGGCGGATACCCGTTGGAATGATCTGGATCTGACTGAGGGCGATATGTTGCCTTCAGGCACGATCGAGTTGGAGGTGGGAATCGTAAAGTTGGAGTTCTTCAACGGTGTCGACATCGTGGTGCATGGGCCGGCTCGGTTTGAAGTGGTGTCGGATTTTTACCTCCGGCTCGACGAGGGGAAGGTCTTGTGTCGTGTTCCTGAGTCGTTCGAGGGTTTCCGTGTCGGTATTCCATCGGGCGAGATTGTCGATTTCGGGACGGAGTTTGAAGTCGAAGTCGCTGATCAGTTTGAGTTGATCGATGTATTGTCGGGACTGGTTGAATGGCAGGGCAAGTCGGGAGCGGTGGAGCGCATTGAAGCGGGAAGTGGAGTTCGGTTCAGTGGCGAGAGTGAAGTGGCGAGGCGGAATCGCTCGGTTTCATCGATGAGCGAGATCGAGAGTGGATTTCAGGAAGCGGTCGAACAACGGCACGAAGACTGGAAAAAGCGACTGACTCAGTTGCAGGAAGATCCGCGGGTTCTTGCTCTATTTTCGATGGAACGAGCTGATCAGAACAATTCGAAAATGGTTGATTTGTCAGGGCAGGCCGAGGGCACCGTGATTCGAACGGAGAGGGCCATGAACCGTTGGGGGAATCCCTATGGCGGGATCGATTTTACGCCGACCGGCAGTCGCATCCATCTGGATATTGAAGGTGAGCTGGAGTCGCTCACGCTCATGTCCTGGGTGAAGATCGACAGTCTTGATCGCCTCTTCAATTCTCTTTTTCTGACAGACGGCCATGAGCAGTATGAGCCGCATTGGCAAATTCTGAATGACGGAAGAATGTTCTTTTCCGTAAAAGCTCACAGTGAGAAAAAAGGTAAGGACAAGCACATCGCCTATTCGCCTCCTATCTGGACGCCGGAGAAGAGCGGGCAGTGGATGCACCTCGCAAGTGTTTATGACGGGAAAGCATTCACGACGACTCATTATGTGAACGGGAAAGCTGTGAGCATCGACCAGATTCCCAAGGCGTTTCAGCCTGATCTTGTGAGAATTGGTTCCGCTTCGATCGGAAACTGGAGTGAGCCGCGCTATAAAAATACGCCTGAGTTTGCGGTGCGAAATCTCAACGGCACGATCGATGAATTTATTCTTTTCTCTGCCCCGCTTGGTGCAGGTGAAATCAAGGAGCTTTACGAGACTGGGAAACCCTGACGTGGTATGAAAAATTGGATTGGAATTCTCACTTTGGCGATGAGCGCCACTGCCCTCGCCGAAGACTCTACGGAGGGCGATCAGTTGTTTACTCTCAAAATTCAGCCGCTGCTTTCTGAAAAATGCAACGGTTGTCACGGTGATGATGCGGAAAAGATCAAAGGCGGCTACGATATCCTGTCTCGTGAAGGTCTCCTCGCAGGTGGTGAGGAGTTTGGCGAAGACGCTCTTGTTCCCGGTGATGCCGCAAAGAGTTTTATCGTCGAGACGGTGAAGTGGGCAGACCCCGACTGGGAAATGCCTCCCAAAGAAAATGACCGTCTAACTCCTGCGCAAATTGAGGAGCTCGAAAGGTGGATCAATCTTGGTGCGCCGTGGCCGAACGAGGAGGTTCAAGATGCGATTCGCACTGCGGAGTCAAAGAAGAAGGAGACTGACGAGGGGATTATGATGGAGACGAGCGGAGGTCTCGGAGACGAGTGGACGTTTCGTCGCTACAAGTCGGAAGATATTTGGGCCTTCATGCCGGTGGTGAATGTGAAGGTTCCCGGCCCTGATCAAACAGGCTTAGGTCAGGGAGCTAACCCTGTTGATTCTTTCATCAACGCCAAATTGAAGGCGGCAGGATTTGAGCCGGCGCGGCAAGCGGATGCCGCAACGCTGATTCGTCGTGCGAGTTACGACCTCATTGGGTTGCCTCCTACTCCGGGAGAGAGGGAAGCCTTTGAAGCGTCTTATGCCGCTGATTCGGAAAAGGCATGGGCTGACTTGATCAGCCGCCTTCTTGCGAGCCCTCACTATGGAGAGCGCTGGGCTCAGCATTGGATGGACGTTGCCCGTTATGCCGACACCGGCGGGATGTCGAATGACTACGAGCGTTCGAACGCCTGGCGCTACCGCGACTATGTGATTCGTGCCTTCAATGAAGACAAGCCATATGACCAGTTTGTGATCGAGCAGATCGCAGGGGATGAGTTGGCTGATGCTTCGGTAAGAAAGCGACTTAAAGTGAATGAGAAAAAGCTTCATCAGATTCGACTGAAGGGTGAATACAACGAGAAAGAATCCGAGCTCATTGTCGCGGCAGGATTTCTCCGCATGGGACCTTGGGATAACGCGATGGTGAAAGCACCTGAAGCGCGTCAGCTATACCTCGATGATGTCTTGAATGGTGTTGGTCAGACTTTTCTAGCGACGACGATGCGTTGTTTTAAATGTCACGATCACAAGTTCGACCCTCTGCCGACGAAGGATTACTATCGAATGTATTCGGCACTTTCCACCACCCAGATGGCAGAGAGAAAAGTGCCGCTCCTAAGCGAAGAAAACCGCGAGGGGTTTGAGGAAGGGAAAGCGTTTGTAGGGAAAATGCATTCATACGCGCTCGACGACATGAACCGCCTCAGAGACAAGCGAGAGGCTGCGGCAAGGAAGTGGTTCGAAGAACGCGGCCTCAAGTATCTCAGCCTCGAGAAACGGAAAGGCCTTCCTGACGAGGAGAAACCTCCCCGTCACGTTGGTTTGGATAATACTGAAAAAGGCATTCTGAAAGTTCGCGAGCAGGATGATTGGGTTTGGGAGCGGCGGAAAGACCGATACCTGCCGATCGCGCAGAGTGTCTACAGCGGAACCAAAGGAAAGGGCAACGCACGTGAATTGCAGGTCTTCGAAAAGCTGCTTGCCGCAAAACCGGAACAAGATCACATTCTGACTGGAGGCTCCCTCGAAGCAAAAGGCGATCCGGTCACTCCAGGTGTCATCAGTTCGGTTGGTGTCCCTGTCAGGACCTACAAAGGTTCCGATCCGTATGCGCTACCCGAGTCAGCGGAAGGGCGTCGCACCGCACTTGCTCACTGGATTGCAGATCCGGAGAATTCGCTTGCGACTCGCTCAATCGTGAACCGCGTCTGGCAGGGCCATTTCGGCCATGGTATTGCCCGGAATCCTAATAACTTTGGTGTCAAAGGGGCCAAGCCGAGCCACCCTGAACTGCTCGACTGGCTTACGAAGGATTTTGTGGAGAAGGGATGGACCTTCAAGCGCCTCCATCGCAGCATCATGATGTCGGAGACCTACCGTCGCTCGGCACATTACGAAAAGCTCGAATACATCGAGGGAGAGGATCCGAACAATGAACTGCTCGCTTATTATCCGCCGCGCCGACTCACTGCTGAAGAACTGAGGGACTCGCTTTTAAGTATCACCGGTGAACTCAACCCTTCGATGGGCGGACTCCCTGCACTTCCCGAAATTAATATGGAAGTGGCGCTTCAGCCTCGCATGATCCAGTTCTCCCTTGCTCCCGCTTATCAGCCCCACCCTGAACCGAAAACGCGGAATCGAAGATCTATTTATGCTTATCGGGTTCGAGGCATGGCTGATCCGTTTCTTGAGTTGTTCAACCAGCCAAATCCCAATGACTCCTGTGAATTTCGCGACAGCGCAGCGGTGACGCCTCAGGTGTTCACGATGTTGAACAGTGATTTGATGACGGATAGAGCGATCGCCTTTGCGCTTCGTCTCAAGAGGGAGGGGAGTGATCTGAAGAAGCAAATTGATGAGGCTTTTCAATTGGTCCTCGGAAGAAGTGCTGACGAAGTCGAGATGAAACGGCTCTCCCGTTATGTCGTCAAGATGACCGAGTATCACGAAGGCATAACGCCAAGGGCGCGAGAGTATCCTCTTCAAATTACGCGACTGCTTATCGAAGAGTTCTCCGGCGAACCATTCGAATACGAAGAAATTCTCCCGTACTTCGAAAACTATGAACCGGACAAAAAGGCCTCCGATGTCGATGCCGAAACGAGAGCCCTCGCTGACCTTTGCCTGTTGCTCTTTAACTCCAACGAGTTCGTGTACCTCTACTAAGGCCGCTTTAAATCACGGAAATCTATGAATCATTCATCCATTCTCAACTCACGTCGTGATTTTCTCTATGGCCTTGGCGCCTCGCTTGGTAGTGTAGCGATGTCTGACCTCCTTGCTTCAGAGTCGCCGCTATCGGTGAAGAAGCCGATGCAGAAAGCGAAGGCCAAAGCAGTGATCATGCTCTTCATGGAGGGTGGGCCCAGCCACATCGATACTTTTGATCCGAAGCCGAAGCTGAGCGAGCTGCATAAGAGGAAATCGGTTCTCAAGGCAGGGTTGGCGACAGGTCGCAAATTCTACGTCGGCAGTCCCTTTGGCTCCCGCAAGGTCGGCAATTCCGGAATCGAAATGAGTGATCATTGGCAACACCTTGCTGATCCCGAGGTCGCTGACGAGCTATGCAACTACCGCGGCTGCCAGGCTGAGTCCTTGAATCATCCGGAGGCTCTCTTTCACATGAACACGGGAAGCAGGTTGGGCGCTGACCCGGCGCTTGGTTCCTGGGCGACCTATGGGCTCGGTTCGGTGAATCAGAATCTTCCCGGTTTTGTTGTCATGACAGAAGCGGCGTATCCTCAGGGTGGGGCAACGAATTGGAACAACGGATTCCTTCCTGCTCACTATCAGGGGACGCGACTTCGACCTGAGGGTTCTCCGATTCTTGATCTGGAGTCCCAGAGTTACAAGTCACGCGAGCATCAGCGGAGCGCTCTCGATGAGTTGGCTTTTCTAAATCAGAAGCATGCTGAATCGCATCCGCAACATGAGGCACTCGCTGCCCGTATCGAGAACTACGAGTTGGCGTATCGGATGCAGACCGAGGTTCCCGGGGTCGTCGACCTCGAGAGCGAGACGGAAGCGACCAAGGAGATGTATGGGCTCGATAACAAGGAGACGGAAAAGTTTGGTAAGCAGTGTCTCATGGCTCGTCGCCTCGTCGAAAAAGGGGTTCGCTTTGTTCAAATCTATTCAGGGGGGTGGGACAGCCATGACTACCTCGAGAAAGGGCATTCCTCCCGCATTCGAAGTGTTGATAAGCCGATCGCCGCTTTGATCAAAGATCTCAAACGTCGCGGAATGCTCGAAGACACGCTTGTGGTTTGGACGGGTGAATTTGGAAGGACTCCTGACAACAATCGTCGGGGCGGCGTCTATTCGATTGGGCGTGGTCACAACGCAGATGCGATGTCGATGCTCTTAGCCGGCGGTGGGACTAAAAAGGGATCTATTGTCGGAGCCACTGACGAGGTTGGAGGCGTCGCGGTTGACTGCGTGCATCCAATTCGCGATCTTCACGTCACGATGATGCACTTGCTAGGACTCGATGATAACAAGCTGACTTACTTCCACGCGGGACGATACAAGCAGCTTTCCCAGTTTGGAGGGCAGGTCATTCCGGAGTTGATAGGCTGACCTCTCGGGGAATCTAATACGTGAGGCCCCGCTTCGAAAAGTCCCGGTAAATCGCCTTAATTTTCTCGACGAGGATTTCATCAGTCGCGTAAAGAGCCCCTTTTTGATTCATAAAGGTTGAGCCTTCGGGGTTCAGCTCGAGCCCGTTTCCGTGGATATCGGAGAAGGGTCTTCCCCACTCATGAAAGAGGCAGGCGGTGGCGGCGAAGTCCCAGATCGATCCGCCGCCATTTTCCGGTTTGGGGAATTTAAAGTAGACCGACAATTCAGATTGGGTCATCTCACAGGCATTGAGAACGGAACCAAATTGATCCAGAATCCTTACCTCGATGAGCCCGAGCTCTGAGGCGAGATCTTCGATCGCTTTAAGGAGCTCTGGAAAGCAGGCCGTCTGATTCATGCTGCGATCCATCGCCCAGGTAAGATGACGCGGAGAGCCTGTTGAGACTTTCGGGATGGGGTCACCGTTCACAAATGCACCGGAGCCTTTGAGGGCATGATAGAGTTTTCCGCTGACAGGATCCTGAACCGCTCCGATAATCGGCTCTCCTTCTTTTGAAACGAGTGCGATCGAAACGGAATACCCCGGCACCCCCTCGGTAAAAGGGAGCGTTCCGTCAATGGGATCGATGCACCAGAAGTAGTCTTCACTGAGCCGGCTCGAATCGTCTTCGGTTTCTTCAGTGAGCAGGCCGATCTGATAGTGGAGCGTCGATTCTTTGAGAGCAGCGAGAATTAATTGCTCACTTTCAAGATCGACTTCGGTGACAACTTGAGAGGCAAGCGTATTGCCTCCGTCTTTCGAGCGTGTCTCCCCATGATTGCCGACCCGTTTCTGAATATGACGTCCCGCGAGGGCGGCTGTTTCCATTGCAAGGGCGTGAAGTTGCTCAAGGTCGTTCCGTGATAATTTCATGATGAGATTGATTCGATGACTTCGCTAGCAATGCGCTCGCTGTAGGAATTGATTTTCCAATGCCCCGGGCACCAGCCTTTCAGGAACCGATGAAAGTCTGTCCAGGCGATCGGGAAAAGTTGTTTCCATTCGGCGATGACGGCGCTCGAATCCAGAGCTGGTTGACGACGCTTCAGCGCGGCGCCGAGGAAGTTGAAATAAGTATCGAGAAGCGCGTCTTCATTTTTCTCACATTCAGACTCACTGAGGCAGCTTCCTAGAAAGTAAGCGACATCTTTCATGCCGCATCCGCCGCCAAGATACTGAAAGTCGAGAGCGGCAACGGAATCACCATGACTTGAAAAACAGAAGTTGGCCAGTTTAGCATCTCCGTGGACGAAGGTTTGGAAGGTGGCATTGCTGAGTTTTTGATCGATGATCGATGCGGCGTTTTTAAGCGGGACATCGTCGAGAATCTTGAGCTCGTCGGGTCGGGTCGCGAGATGCCAGTATGTGCCGGTCTCCCAGAGCCCCTCGGGTTTTTCTCCCATAAAGGTGGCGTGGAATTCAGCGAGCCATTCGAGACACATCGCGACTTGCTGCCAGTCCACTGAAGTAAGTCTCAAGGGATAACCGGAGGAATTCAGATCCTCGAGAATCAGAAGCACGTTTTCGCGGTCCCTTCCAAAGCCGAGAAAGTCGGGAATCCGGCATCTTTCGTCACATTGGGAGCTCCAGCTTTGATACCACTCTGTTTCCACCTCGTAGGAGAATACCTTTCGTTCGTGTGAAAGATTGGAATTCCATCCCCGTGGGTGCCTTTTGTCTTGAGGCATTGTAACATGTTTCACAACCACTGTTTCCCGTGAGCATCGAGATAGCTCCAGTCGAAGGATCTGGCCGTATCCGCTCCATAACTCCTGAATGACCTCTGAAGAGATAATCGACCCGGCTCCTGTTGCATCGAGGAGCAGTGATTCAAATTTTTCTCCTAGTGGATGATTCATGGGTAGGTGGCCTGATGGAGGTTCGTCTAATTTTACACTAAGGGCTCTGGAATCCAGATAAACATCAGCTAAGATGTCACGATGAGTATCGACTGGAAGAACAAAAACGTGATCGTCACTGGTGGTGGTGGTGGAATGGGGCAGGCGGCAGCAAAGGTTTTTGCTGAGGCCGGAGCGAGAACTTTCGTGCTTGGACGCACTCTCGAGTCGCTTCAGGAATCAGCCTCTCATTCTGAGAATATTATTCCAGTTTCATGTGATGTTGCCGATACCGCTAGGATTGAGTCGGCCATGGCCACTATTCTTGAGCACGGTGCGCCCGACCTTCTTATTCATACGGCGGGAATTAACACCGCTGATCGATTCATGGGGCATGAAGATCCGACTAAGATCGCGAGCGAGGAGACTTGGCAGAGGGTTATCGACATCAATGTGCTCGGTGTCGTGAATATGATCAGAGCGGTGACCCGACCGATGGCTGACAATGGTGGGGGAAAAATTATCGTTGTTTCTTCTACCGCCGGACATGGATTTGACTCTTTCGCTGGTGTGCCCTACACGGCGAGCAAGTGGGCCGTTCACGGACTTCTCTTTACAGCCCGGCCTCAATTGAGTGCCAAGGGGATTGTTGTCTCCGAATATGCCCCCGGTGAGGCCAACACACCTCTCGTTGATCAGCGCCCTGTTCTTCCTACGGACGTCCACAGGGATGCGATGATTCAAACGGAAGACTGTGGTAACACCCTTTTCTTTATTGCTTCTCAAGAACACAGCATGAGCGTGATTCAGTTGCCTTCCTATCAGCCTTTTGGTGGAATGCCTCCGCAGATTCCTGCTCCATGGCTTGACGGTCTTGATATTGTGCCGAAGAGCTAGTGAGGTTATCTCACGCGTTCAGGATTAAGTTTTTTGTCTTTTCTCGCACCTCTCTGTGGTATTTGAAGAGGATGAAAAAAATGAACCTCTTCGCACTCGTGTGTCTTTTCGTCGGCGCGTGCTCGACTGCTATTTCTCAAGATTCGATTGAGATCCCGGCGAAGGAGAAATTTCACCTCTACCTTCTCGTTGGTCAGTCGAATATGGCAGGGCGGGGAAAGGTAACTCCCGAAGATAAGAAGCCCCATGAAAGGGTCTTGATGCTCTCAAAGGATTTGAAGTGGGTGCCGGCGACAGATCCGATGCACTTTGATAAATCGATTGCGGGAGTGGGTCTTGGTCGCACTTTTGGTATCGAAATGGCGAATACTGAGCCGGGTATTACCGTTGGCTTGATCCCGTGCGCTGTTGGTGGTTCTCCGATTCTTGCGTGGGAACCCGGCGGCTATCACGAGTCAACCAAGACCCATCCATGGGATGATATGTTGCCCCGGGCAGAGGCCGCGTTGGAAGACGGAACCTTGAAAGGAATCCTCTGGCATCAGGGGGAGTCCGATTCCAAAGAGGAACTCGCTCCGCAGTATCAAGAGCGACTCCATGCAATGGTAGCGAGACTTCGGAAAGATCTGAATGCCCCCGAGGTGCCGTTTATTGCCGGTGCGATGGGTAACTGGCCCGAGCGCCCCTGGGATGAGTGGAAGACAATCGTTGACCAGGTTCACCGTGAATTACCGAAGACGGTTTCTAATTCTGCCTATGTGAGTGCCCGGGAATTGCCGCATCGCGACATGGTTCACTTCACTCGCGAATCCTATATCGCGTTCGGAAAGCGATATGCAAAAGCTTTGAAGGAGGTGTCGTCAGCCTCGGGTTCACAGACGAGGTGACTTTGAAAGGTTCCCTTTGCGAAAGGTGGGCATCTACTCAAGACCAATCAAGCGAGGTTTGCTTTGCGTGGAGCGGGTGTTCCTTTTTGATGCACTCGAGAGAAAGTGAGATATTTTTTGAGGACACCGTTGCCTTGAGCCATCCGTTCGGTCGCGTCTCATCGAAAAGATAGGAGACGGGTGGCTGATTGATGAGATGGATATCGCTGCTGGATTTGCTGAACCCGTAGCTGTGGGTGTGACCGTAGAAGTAGCCCTTTACGTGAGGCTTGCTGGAGAGCAGTTCCATCAAGGCCGCGGTATCGGCGAGCCCGGTGACTTTAGCGGTGGAGCCTTCCGGTAAATACTGGAGGTTGTGGTGCCCTATGATCAAAGCAGGCTTGTCGCTCAGATTATCCAAAGCTTTGGAGAGCCACTGCAATTGCGCTTCGCCGAGTCTGCCCGTGACCTCGTTGACAATGTCGAGTGTATCAAGCAGGACCCAGTTTACTTGATTCGATTCGATGATCGTGAGGTGTTTGTTCTCAATCGATTTTGATCTGACAATGGATTCCGGAAAGAGGTCGTAGAAGGGGCCCCTATCATCGTGATTTCCCATCGTGAGATGAATCGGGATCTCCGCGTTGATGAGTGGTTGAATGAGAGCGCGAAAGGTCGTGTAGTCCTCCGCAAGGCCGGTGTTGTAGGCACAGTCGCCATTGATGACGACGAATTCGGGCGCTGTCTTCTCGGCTAGGATCTCTGAGACAACCTGTTTCAGATTGGCTGCCATATTCGTTCCGCGGGCTTCCTTTGCAGGATCTGCCTCGATATGAGTGTCGGCTAACAAGGCAAACCAAGTCTCTTCAGTGTCAGCGGCGAGTGCGAGCGAACTGAGGCTCGCAAGCGCTCCGGTTTGAAGGAAACGACGACGGCTTGGGGGAACTAGCGAAACGGGCATGCTCGAATTAAATAGGAGCAGAGCCTATTTGGTCAATCACGCGAATCGGAGGGTTTCACTTTTTTGACTTTGATGAACTGAACCGCATCAGCGATGACGACTTTGTCCTCTGCGGTGTCGTCATTTCGGATGACCACTTTTCCTGACTTTCCTTTCTCGAAGCGAAAGGTGCCGAGGGAGCGAAATAAGCGGCCGTGCTCAGGGACCTCTTGCTGATTGATACGAATGTGAGAGGTCCCGTCAGCGTGATGAATCACGACCAGCGAATCAGTCGCACGTCTGACATTGTAACAATGAGAGACTCGCACTTCGTAGTTTCCGGCTTCGGGGAATTGAGGATTCCAGGTAACTGACTTTTCTCCTTTTCCGGATTTCAGGTCATGGAGGTAGCCGATGCCAACATAGGGAGGCGTGTGGGTCGAATATTTCCAAGCACCCACGAGGGTCGCGTCGGTTTCATCGAGAACGATTCCCTCGAGCTCAGTCGGTGAGGAGATGATGTATTTTAGATTGGCTTCGATGTCGACTTCGTTCGGTTCATGGCCGTTTGGGATGGCGTCCGGGTGAGGATCTATCGCGAGTGCTTCAAGCGTGAGGCCCGCTAGAGGAATGAGGAGGAGGAGTGCTGCGCGCATTTGCTTTTTAATAAGCTGAGCCTGTGTGTGTGATCTCGTCGTCGAATTCTGAGATCACCAAAGCAGGTTCTCATTTTTCAGAGCTACTGACAATAGCACTTTCATTGTTTGAGGTTTCGGACAACGATCCTTAATGCGCAGTATAAAACTATTTTTGATTATAGCGGCTACGAGTTTCACCTTATCGCCTGCCTTTGCGGAGGAGCTTGGTGAACTGATTTTCTCTGATGATTTTGAGAGGGCTGAATCTCAGGAAGATAAGGATGAGCCCGGTAATGGCTGGGGTTCGAACAGTCAGGGACGTGCCAAGGGGAACAAGCAGGTCGATCTTCGAGACGGGGCCATGTATATCTACTTTCACGAGTCTGCTGATCACGCCGTTTCGGTGACTCACCCGGCAGAATTTGAGGACGGATCGATTGGAATGCGTTTTATGTTGGAGAGCAGGGATGACAGCCTTGGGCTCAATTTTGCAGATCCTCAATACAAAAAGGTTCACGCTGGCCATCTCTTTGTGGCCAAGATCAGCACGAAGAATATTCAGCTTCAGGATCTGAAAACGGGAAGCATGGATCTGGAGACAAGGGCGGCGCGTCTCGCCAAGACGACAACTCAAGCGCAGAAGAAGTTGCTGAAAACGAAGACTCACATGGTCCCGCATTCGTTGGAAGTGGGGAAATGGTATGACCTCCTCGTCACTGTCGAGGGCAACACGATGAGCCTCTCGATCGATGCTGAGGCGATCACCAGTTTCCAGTCCGAAGGGATCGCGCATTCCACGAAAAGACTTCTCAGGCTCGCGGTTCCGAAAAATGCGGTTGTGGACGACGTCAAGATTTGGAGCAAGGAGTAGGTCCCGGCAACTCGGAAGGACGGGGAAGAGGGGCCGGCGAGCGCTAAGTCGGAAGGGGAAAACATCGGGATCTGAAAGTGACGCCCGAGGCTACGGGGGCATTTAGAAAGGGATAGTTCGAAGACTACCTTTACCCTTTTTCTTTACCCTTTCCGCGGCGGCTATCAATTACCCCGTCTCCGTCGCGGTCTTCGCCAAAGGGAAGTTCCGTTTCAAAAAAGATCCCTTCTCTTCGTCCTTCAGCGATATGATCGGAATAGACTTTTCTCTCTTCGGAGGCGGCGAATTCTTCGTTGGCGAGGAGAAGAGCCGTTTTAATGTCGGCCCCTTTGGCCGTGATGGGGAGTTGTCTTAAGACCTCTCCCTCCTGACCAAACGAGTGAGATTGAATCACGATAATCCCTGATTTGCTTTTCAGCTTCTTCAGCGAGCTTGCCCATTGGCTATCTTTCTCGGCATTGCCAAAGTCGAGATGGAAGCGGCCGATCACTTCCTCATCAGCAAAGACCGGCTCCAAAGCATCCCGCGCTGTTTCCTGGTCGCGTTCTCCTGCCGCAATAAATACGAGAAGGCGCTGATCTCCCGAAGCAACATTGAGCGCTTGTCTGTAACTGTGGAAATCCTGAAGAACCATTTCGGAATCATCTCCACGGGGGCGGAACTCTGAGGAGAGTTTGTCCATTTCAGAAATGACGTCCTCGTTTGATCCTTTCCTTGCTCCGGGGCCCCGGCCTTCCGCACCAAGAACCGAGGCGGGAGATCGGCCTGATCGGGTCAGTTGTTCTTCCCCGTTTGGATCGAGGATGCAAAACGCGGTGTTTTCCATCCTTCCATTGAGGAACTTGCGAATCAGATCCTGATGTTCTTTTCTTTCATAGGTTTCGAGCCTGACACAGACAAAATTACGGGAAGCGGCAACAAATTTTCGGGTCGAGAACAAACTGTTCTGCGTTTGGGTATAACCGGGTCAGAAGACGCCTGGAATATTGGAACAGGTGGCCGCTGCTGCCATGAAGAAAATGGGTCGGTTCGAGCGCTTCGCTTCTTCTTTTGCTGTTTCCCAGGTTGTGTACCACATGACACCCCGGTCACCGACTGGTTGAGTTGATGCTCCGATGTCAGTAGGCCTGCCCCCTTGTGAATGCCCAGGCAATGGGCAGAGAGCGGCTAGGGCGAGAAGTGGTATCGAGAATTTCATAAGGAGAATCCGTCAGGACAATTCTTTAAACCACGGAGTCGTAAAAAGGTTTCGTGAAACCGGTGAACTACTTTCCGACGATCACTTTAATGTTCGATACGGTGCCGCTGAAGGACTGCGATGGAGCGTCTCGATCGACAGGGTTTTTATCGTCGTGACCGACGCAGAAATTCTCCTGCGGGTCGCGGTTGAGAACTCCCTGAGACGTAGAAGTGCTTTTTAGCTCATCGTTGATTGAAAGCGAGATTTCTCCATTCACTAACAAAGAGGCGGATACAGAAAAACCACCGGGAGGTAGGGGCGCTTTCACTCTGGATACCTCGCTTGAGCTGTGGCGCAATCCAAAAATGATCTCTTCGCCCGCCGCGTAGAGGAAATAGCCCGCTGCACTTCCGCCGTGTGCGATGATGACTCCTTTCAAAGGTTCGCTATTCTCGTTCGTGACCTGGCACTGAACCTGAAACGTTTTCCCCGAGATCTTCGGAGCTTGATCGGGTTCCAAAACGGAGCCGTTCCCCAGCTTGTTCCATGAGACAGGTTTCGCGGGGACGTTTTTCTTCTTCGCCTTCTTATTTTCTCTGGGCGCCTGGGGATAAAGGGGAACCGGGTTTTCAACAAATCCAACGGGTCGGGTGTTTTCCTGCATATCGAGGATCATGGCGTCGGCGAGCTTTTGAAGATTCGCAACAACCTCAGGATTTTCAGCGGCGAGGTCGGTGACTTCACCTATTTCTTCTTCTAAATTGTAGAGGCGTCCCGATTTGGCGAGGTCGGCCGGCCTTTCTTTTAAACCCATGCCGGGGCTCTGTGGTGCGATGGCGAGCTTCCATGGGCCGGAGCGCACCGCCTTGAGATTGTTTCCCTGAAAATAGTACCACGCCTTTCGATCGGTTTCCTCAGCCTTGCCAAGCAAAACGTCTGAGAGGTCGTAGCCATCGATTTTGATGTCCTCTTTGATCGTTCCTCCTGCCAGTGACACAAAGGTCGGAAGTAAATCAGGGGTTCCTGAAATGGCCTGAGATTCCGAGCCTGCCGCAATCTTACCGGGCCAACGAACGATCGTCGGCTCGCGGACGCCTCCTTCAAGGCTTGATCCCTTAGCGCCTCGCAGCGGTGTCGCGACACCGCCATCGGTTCCCTTCGATGCCCAGGGGCCATTGTCAGAGGTGAAGACTACTAAGGTATTTTCGGCAAGGCCCTGTTTTTCCAGTGCCTCCATTACCTCGCCAACACTCCAGTCGAGTTCGGATACCCAGTCACCGAAGCGTCCGTTCACAGATTTGCCGGCAAAGTCAGGATGTGGGAAGATCGGGGTGTGCACTGCGGAGTGGGGCAGGTAGAGGAAAAAGGGCTCGCCGGACTGCGCCTTGGACTCGATAAACTTCACCGCTTCTTCGGTGTATTCTCGAGTGATGAGGCGCTGCTCTTCGTCTTCGATGAGCTTTTCCACTTGCTCATTGCGAAGCACTGGAGTGACTCGTTTTCCGCTCTCGGTCGACACCCTCTGCATGTCATTTGAAAAAGGGATTCCATAGTAGCTGTCGAAACCGTGGCTCGTAGGGAGAAATTCTTTTTGATCGCCGAGGTGCCACTTTCCGACGCAGGCGGTCGCATATCCCAGTTCCTTCAGATAATCCGCGATCGTATGTTCTTCTGGATTAAGGCCTTTATCCCCAATCGGAAAGAAGACGCCGGGGACGGAGACTCGCGGTGCGTAGCTCCCGGTTAAGAGCTGGGCTCGTGAAGCCGAGCACACGGGCGCGGCATAGAAACTCGTCAGCTTCATTCCCTCTGAGGCCAGCTGGTTAAGATTGGGTGTCTTGTTCACCTTGGAACCGAAAGGCTCGATGTCGCCATAGCCCATGTCATCGATGAAAATGATCACAAAGTTAGGTTTTTCCTGCCCTGAAACGTGCAGAGTCACAAACAGGGTGAGAATCGAAAGGAGAAAAATACGCAGCATAGAGGGGTCATCATAGTCTTAATCGCCTTGAATGCTCCTGCGAATGAAGGTGATATTGCGTCGATTCCACCTTGTCGCGGGTCTTGACCGAATTGAGCATTCGTCGCATTCTTAGGGTATGAGAGTAGCCAGTGCGATCTTGATTTGCGGCAGCATTTTTGTGTCCGCTGGCTCCGTCTATTCCGAGGTCGACTTTGTGAACGAAATTCAGCCGATCCTGGCCGAGAAATGCACGCTCTGTCATGGACCTGACGACAAGAAGGGCGGGCTTCAACTGACGGGGATTGAACCCGCTTCGGTTCTTCTGAAATCAGGGAGCCGGGCGATTGTTCCGGGGGATGTTTTGGCATCTCATCTTGTGGAACGAATTCATTCCTTGGATCCCGATGAAGTGATGCCGCCACCCGATAAGGCGGAACCTCTTACGGCAGACGAGAAGGCAAAACTTGAGCAATGGATTAAGGAGGGTGCCGATTGGCCGAAACACTGGGCTTATCAGGAATTGGCGGAGTTTAATTCTGCTGTCTTAGAAGAAAATCAGTCTCCTATCGATTTTCTGGTTTCAGAAACCTTGGAAGAAGAGGGGATTGAAGTCTCTCCGCCCGCAGCGGACATCACTCTGATCAGGCGCTTGTTCTATGATCTGAATGGTCTTCCTCCGTATCCTGAACAGGTCGCTGATCATCTTTCCCGTTTTCAGGAAGATCGTGAAAAGGGTGTCTCTCGATTGGTCGATGACCTGCTTGGGTCGCCTCACTTCGGTGAGCGCTGGGGGAGGCACTGGCTGGACCACGCACGGTATGCGGACTCGGATGGTTACGAGAAAGACAACAACCGAATGAACGCCTGGCGCTATCGGGACTGGGTCATTGAAGCGATCAATGAGGATGTGCCCTTTGATCAGTTTACGATTGAGCAGTTTGGCGGAGATCTTCTCCCAGAGCGGTCAGAGGATCAGTTGCTCGCGACCGCATTCAACCGTCAGACCCTGACGAATACTGAAGGCGGCACCGACAAGGAGCAGTGGCGCGTCGCGGCAGTGATGGATCGCGTTGAGACGATGGGGAGCGTATGGCTTGGCCTCAGTGTCGGTTGCGCACGCTGTCACACCCACAAATATGATGAAATCACTCACGACGAGTACTACCAGCTCTTCGCTTATTTTAACAATGGTGATGAAACCACAAGCCGCATCATTCACACGGACGAAGCGGTCGAGAAGTGGAAGGTTGATTTGGCTAAGCGCCAAAAGGAACTCACCGGGGTGAAGGCCGAGTTTGAGAAAGCGAAGGCGAGCTTGCTCCCGAAGGTGCCTGAGATGGTTGCGAAGACGAAACGCCTCATCGAGGGATCGACTGATGAGAAGACCTTGGCTCCGCTTTTTATAGCGAAGTTGTCAGGGCCGAAAGGAGTTAAACTGACACAGAATAAGAGAGATTTTTCAGTTAGCGTCACGGGAACCAATGCGAATGCTGGAACCTATGTGATCGAGGGAACTATTCCTGCGGGGCAGGTAATCACGGGTATCAAGCTCGAGGCCTTGAGCGATGCGTCGTCAACGTCTCCGGGACCGGGGAGAAGTGATCATGGGAATTTTGTGCTGAATCAGATTAAGATCTCCGTCGATGGTGCACCGCAATATTGGGGCGATGCCGCTGCTGATTATTCGCAGGGGACAGAGTGGGCTGTGAGAGGTGCTTTGGATGACAATGCTAAGTCTGGATGGGCGATTGGCCCGCATTACGGAAAATCGCATGAAGCAGTCTTCGGCTTGGTTGAACCGCTTCCCGCGACGAAAAAGCCGAAGTCTTTCAAAATTGAATTGGTTCAAAATTACGGCGCAAAGCACATGCTGGGGAAATTCCGTCTCAGTGCGCTCACTTCGCCTACTCATCTGGCTGTCCCTGCCGAATTGCGCAAAGTTCTTATGACTCAAGAGGGAGACACCGATGACCTAACCCCGTCGGACATCGCTCTATTAGATCAGTTTTATTCAAAGTGGCATCCAGACTTAAGAGGCTTAGGGGAACGACTCAACACTCTTGAGTCCACGATTCCTAAGGAGCCTCGCCTAAATGTCAGGGTCATAGCGGAGCGTGAAAAGGAGAGGCGAAAGTCCCACGTCTTTCGCCGCGGAGAATTCATGGAACCACTTAACGAAGTCACCGCGGCCACCTTGGCCTCCTTGCCGCCGATTGAGCATCGTGCCGAGTCGGGCGACCGGCTTGATTTGGGGCGGTGGTTGGTCAGTGGTGAGAACCCGCTTCCGCCACGTGTCGTCGTGAATCGAATCTGGGGACACCTTTTTGGTGAAGGGCTTGTCGGGACAGTCAATGATTTTGGCGTGCGTGGAGATCGTCCGACCCATCCAGAATTGCTCGACTGGCTCGCTTCAGAATTGATTCGCAACGGATGGTCTCGAAAAGCGCTCATCAAAACGATCGTATCAAGTGAGGCCTACCAGCGATCATCGATCCATCGTCCGGAGTTGGTGGACCTTGACCCGAAGAACCATTTTCTTGCTCGGCAGAACCGTTTTCGCGTCGAGGCCGAAATCGTTCGGGACATTTCTCTTTCTGCTGCCGGGTTGCTCTCGCAAAAAGTGGGCGGCCCGAGTGTCTTTCCTTTGATCCCTCCCGGGGTGACTGATGCCAATTATAACTCTGCTTTCAAGTGGGTCGTTAGTCCCGGCGAAGATCAATACCGACGGGGGATGTATACCTTTTTCAAACGCACTGCTCCGCATCCGAACTTGATGACCTTTGATTGCCCGGACTCCAATGTAACCAACGTGAAGCGCGGTCGTTCGAATACACCACTGGCCGCGCTGATCACCTTGAACAACGATACTTTTGCCGAAGCGGCCCAGGCTCTCGCCGGTCGGGTTTTGCGTGAAGCCTCCGGAGAAGATGAAAAACGGATCGCGCGCGCTTTTCAGCTGTGTCTTTCCCGTGCGCCTTCACTGGAGGAGCAGGGTCGGCTTTCCAGTTTGCTGGAGGATGCGCGATCTTTTTATCGTTCCTCACCGGAGGAGGCGAAGAAGTTTGCCGGTGGACATGTTCCCGACGGCATCGCCCCTCAAGAGGCTGCGAGCTGGGCGGCAACGGTTCGGGTTATTTTGAATTTGGATGAATTTATTACGAGGAACTGAATCATGAATCCTTTTGAAATACGCAGAGAAGCAACGAGACGGGAATTTCTGGCGACCTCAGCGAGCGGCTTGGGTGGCATCGCACTGGGATCGATCCTGAGTCAGGATGGCTTGCTGAATGCGGCAACCGCTTCCGATCCGGGGCAATTCCGCGCGTTGCAGTCCCATGGTGAAGCCAAGGCGAAAGCCTGCATTTTCATCTTCATGGCGGGTGCGCCTTCGCAGCTGGATCTTTTTGATCACAAACCGAAGCTAAATGAGCTGCACGGTGAGAAGATGCCGAAGGAGCTTACGGATAAGGCGAGGTTTGCTTTTCTCCAGCCTGACACGGCTACGATAATGGGATCGCCTCGTAAATGGAAACGTCATGGCCAGTCGGGGATGGAGTTTTCCGATCTGCTCCCGAATCTGGGGAGTTGTGCCGATGACCTTATCAAGGTTCGCTCGATGCACAGCGAGGAGTTCAATCACCACCCCGGGCAACTCCTGATGCAGTGTGGGGTTTCACGATTCGGAATGCCGGTGATGGGATCGTGGTTGAATTACGGATTGGGATCCGCGTCCCGGAATTTACCCGGCTATGTCGTTCTTACGGCAGGGCGAGGTTCGTCGGGCGGTTCGACCCTGTGGCAGTCCGGTTTTCTCCCCTCGAAATACGCAGGGGTTCAGTTTAGAAACCAGGGTGCCCCGGTTCTGAATTTGAAGAATCCGGAAGGACTCCCTCCCGAGTTGCAACGTTCGGGTTTGGATGCGCTGAAGGACTTGAACGAGATGAAGTATCGCGAGGTTCACGATCCGGAGATCGCGAGCCGAATCGCGAGCTACGAGTTGGCGAATCGTATGCAAACGGCCGCGCCGGAACTGGTGGATCTGTCAGGGGAGTCGCAGGAGACACTCGATCTCTATGGGGTTGGCAGAAAGGAACCGGAAGGGAATTTCAGAGGGTCGCTTCCGGGTGTTCAGACCTACGATACTTTCGCGAAGAATTGCCTCCTCGCCCGGCGTATGGTCGAGCGTGGCGTTCGTTTCATCAACATCGTTCATGCGAGTTGGGATCAGCATTCGGGACTCGACAAGGAATTGGCCTACAACGCGGGTGCGGTCGATCAGCCGATCGCGGCCTTGATCAAAGACCTGAAGCGCCGGGGGCTTCTCGATTCGACCATGGTCGTCTGGGGTTCCGAGTTCGGACGGACGCCGCTCGGAGAAAACAGGCCCGGACGTAATGATGTTTCGGGGAGGGATCATCATCCCTTCGCCTACTCAATGCTTATGGCTGGCGGCGGTCTCAAGGGTGGCATGACCTACGGTGAAACCGACGAGATCGGGTGGAATATTGTCGATAAACCGGTTCACGCGAACGACCTACACGCAACGATGTTGCATCAGTTCGGAATGGATCATCTCAAGCTGACCTACCGCTTTCAAGGGAGGGATTTCCGGCTCACCGATGTGGGCGGAAGAGTGATTCACGATTGGATCGCCTAAGCCTATTCACTAATTGTCCGGCGAAGGAACGAGAACAGGCTCAAGTAGAAGCGTCGCTTTTCTATCTCTTGCGGGATCCTGGATTCTAGCGAGAAGCATCTCGAAGGCAAGGCGTCCCCGGGCCTCGGTTCCGAGATCAATCGTCGCGGGGCGGGGGTAGAGGCCGTCGAGGTAGGCTTTCTCGTTGTCACAAGAGATGATATCGAAGTCGACGCCGGGTTTGAGATTCTTCCGACGCAGCTCGGTATGAGCAAGCGCGGTCATGAAATCAGAGGGGATGAAAAGTCCCGTTGGCCGATCCGTTTTTTCAAGGGAGGAAATCCTTTCAATAATCTGAGCGGTTTTCTGCTCATCTGAGGGGTGTATTTTACTTTTGGATTTCACGGAAGGATCCTTGCTGCATTTTAAGCCAAGTGAGCGAGCGGCCGCCTGAAATGCCTTCACTCTCACGACGTAGGAGGGATTTGTCTGATCGATCGACAAAGCTGATACAATGTGATGGCCGCGCGATTTGAGATATTCGGCGGCGAGTCGGCCGACGGCTTCATTGCCGGGGAGCACCTCATCAGTCCCACCGTCTTCATGGGTGGTTAGCCAGAGTGAGGGGATTTCGAGCGCGCTCCGCGTGAGGTGCCCGCGTGAACGAAGACCATGAAGAAGGATGCCGTCGAGATTTGCGGGGCTGATCCAATCAGGAACCGTGTCGCAATCGTCGAGAGACAAAAGTGAGATCGAAATTCCCCGCTCGCGGGCGGCCCGCCTCGCCCCTTCATAGATCGAGGCGACGAAAGCGCTGTGCTCCGAAAGGGCATGATCAAAGGTGAGAAGAGCGACGTGCCCACGAAGTTTTTGATTAGACTTTGCCGCTGATCGGCCGGGGCGGTGCTCGCTCGGAGGGGCGAGGTATTGAAGTTCGGCGATCGCCTCACGAACCTTTTCTTCCGCTTTCGCACTCACCCCGGGACGCCCGTTAATGATCCGGGAAACGGTGGCGTGAGAGACGCCTGCCTTTTCCGCTACATCAGTCATCGTCGGGGATTTCATCGTTGAAAGAGTCTTTCACAATTATTATGCAAAATCAAAATGTAAAATAAATGTATAATAAAATTGCATAATAATACTGCTACCATAATCTGATTTTCATCAACGATGAGTGAAGATCCTTACACCGGCCTGAAGTCTCTTTATGGAGATATGCACAATCACTGTGGCATTTCCTATGGTCACGGATCGCTTGAGGATGCCCTCTCAAATGCGCAAGAGCAGCTCGATTTTGTTTCGATCACGGGGCATGCGCACTGGCCGGATATGCCGGAAGCCAGTGAGCGGATCCAATATATTATCGACTTTCATGAGAAGGGTTTTGCGAGGCTCAAGTCGGTTTGGAATGAGATGCTTGAGACGCTTCGGGAGCGAAACAAGGAGGGGGAGTTTGTTGTCTTCCCCGGCTTCGAAGTTCATTCCTGCGAGTCAGGGGATCGTAATATGCTCTACAAGGATCTCGATGGGGAGATTCTCTACCCGAAGAATATTCCGGATCTCCACGCAGAACTGCAGCGGTTGCGGGATGCCGGCAAGGACAGCATTGCCCAGCCACATCATGTGGGCTACCGCAGGGGGACTCGGGGTATCGATTGGGATACTTTTGATGCCGCTTTTGCACCATTTGTGGAGATGCTTTCGATGCATGGGTGTTCGGAGAGCAGTGAGAACACGCGGCCTTTTCTCCATTCGATGGGCCCGTCCGATTTTGACAGCACGATTGCGAGCGGTTTGAAGCGGGGCCATATTTTTGGCTTCTCCGGCGGAACGGATCATCACAGTGGGCACCCTGGTAGTTACGGTCATGGGAGGACGGGGCTCTGGTCGAAGTCCTGCACGCGGGATGATATATGGGAGGCGCTTTATGCTCGCCGTATCTATGCGCTGACGGGAGACCGGATTGACCTGAAATTTTCTGTCAACGATTTCCCGATGGGAGCGGTTATACCTCTCGAAGCGAAGCGTCGAATCAAGATTGACGTCAAGGCGGGTGCGGCAATCGACTCCGTTGATGTCATCAAAAATGGACGACTCCTGAAGCGCTTTTCACAGACAGATGTCCCGGAATCGATAACGCCGGAGATGATCCGCACAAAGATACATCTGGAGCTAGGATGGGGCGCGAAACATCGCAGTGCGAAGTGGGCCGTTCAGTTCGGTCTTGAGCAAGGAAAGTTGCTCAGTGTCGAGCCCCGGTTTCGTGGCCTCGAAGTCGTATCGCCGGCGGAGCGGGAGGCGGCAGAGGGAGAGTCCTTTTATCGATCGAGGATTCTCAGGAGCAATGAGAGCACGGTTGAGTTCGAGACGTTCTCCAATGGGAATGCGACCAATTCGACAAGCGCGACTCAGGGCGTTTGCATCGAGGTCGAAATGCCGAAAAAGGCGAAAGTCTTCGCGGTGATGAACGGAGTGCGAGCGGAACACACCCTCGAGGAACTCATGGAGGGTGCCCGAAGCGGAAGCCTCGATCATACTGACGCGCCGTCATGGCGTTTCAATAGGGCTCCGGCGCCGGAGGAGTTGGGCTGGAATTTTGAATGGGAAGACGAGGACTCGGCTGATGCGGAAGGATTCTACTATGTCCGAGTTCGCCAGACGAACGATCAATGGGCGTGGAGTTCACCTGTCTTTTTAAGAGCGCAATCATGAGCACGATTCGAGTAGGGATTATCGGAACCGGAAGTCGCGGCATCACTTGTATCGGCCGGCAGATCGCGGAGCAAAGCGCGACGCTTGATATGGTGATCACGGCCTTCTGCAATCGCACGGAAAGTCGAATGCAGATTGCACTGGATGATCTCAATACGATTGCCCTGAAAGCAGGGAATGAGCCGTTCTCTCCGGCCTTTTACAGCGACCCCGTTGATTTGATCAACGATGACAATGTCGATTTGATCGTCATTACCTCGCCAACGGCGGCTCATGCCGAAGCGACGATCCCGGCGTTGAAGTCCGGGAAGAAGGTCTATCTCGATAAGCCGATCGCTCACACCCTCGAAGATTCGATTGCGATTCGGGAAGTGGAGGCGGCAGAGTCCAACCCGATGATCATGGGATTCACGCGGCGTTATGAAGAGCCCTGGATTAAACTGCATGAACTGGTTGAAAGCGGGGTGATCGGAGATCTGAAGATGATGCTGCTCCGGGCGGTGCTGCCCTATTCCTTCTATTTTCAAACCTGGCACCGGACACGAGCGGTGAGTGGTGGCGCTCTCAATGATAAGGGTTCGCACTACACTGATGTCTTCAACTGGTTTGCCGGAGGAAGGGCTGAGAAAGTGAATGCCTTCGGAGGCCGCAACGTGTTCAAGGAGCGGGATGATGCACCGGAATTCTGCGCGACTTGCGATTGGGATTGTGCTTACCGGGCCGAGACCGCGATGCCGGATACTCAGGATCAGATGAAGGGAGCAGTGGATCGAAGCTACGAGACGGAGACTGATCCTCTGAAGCGAAAGGACAACTGCGTTTATAAGAAAGGTGCTGACATTTTTGATCACGCCACGATTCACTATCAATACAACAACGGAATCGTCGCGAGCATTTTCTACTCGGTCTACGGACCGCAGGCGGATGATGAGGAAACGCTCGAGTTGGTCGGAACAAAGGGTCGGGTTATCCTCACTCGACTCCGCGGTGAGATTGATCTGATCACCGATTATGGCGAAAAGAGTCATGAGCTTATCCATTGCAAGTCGGAAGCATTTGAGACGTCGCATTTTGGGGCTGACCGGAAGCTGATGCAAGAGATCGCAGCGTTTGCGAGGGGAGGCGAGTCTCCTGTCAACGGTTGGGACGGGATGGAGGCGACCCGGATGATTCTTGGAGCAATGAAATCGATCGATGATGGAGGTGAGACGGTTCATTTTTCCGACCTGCCGGATGCTCCGGGAATCTAATTTTAGAAGATGGTAACAATAGGTCTGCAGCGTATAGGGCGTAGCATGGGATTGCATCCCGTGTTGGAAGCCTATCGGTCTTTGCTATTGGCGGAGTCTTTGCCAAGGGGTTGAAAACCCATTCTACGTTTTCGAAATCTCAACACAATATCATGAGCATAGAGCTACCTAAAAATTACGTCCGCCTCAGCGCGATGATGTTTCTGCAATTCGGGATTTACGGATTGTGGCTCCCGATTGCAGGACGGTTTCTGACGGCCGATCCGGCGACGGAAGGCGGGCTCGGTTTCACGGAAGGGCAGATGGGGATGATTGTTGGGATCGCCGCTTCCGTAGGAGCGCTTTGTTCACCGCTGATTGTGCAGTTCGCCGACCGGCGTTTTCCTGCTCAGAAGTTTCTCGCGGTGTTGATGATGGTGGGTGGTCTTCTCAAAATTTGTATTTACCCGCAGTCGACTTTCATCGCCTGGTTGCTCCTTTCGGTTTCGTTCACGCTGATGTTCATGCCCGCCGCGGCGATCTGTAATGCGGTGGCAATGCGACATCTCGATGAGCCTGCGCGTCAGTTTCCCGGGGTGCGTCTCTGGACCGCTGTAGCCTGGGTGCTCGTTGGGTGGACGTTTTCTTTTCTTGTGTTGAAAACCGATGTGCAGGGGAGTTGGCTGCCACCGTTTTTCAAAGGAGATGATGTACCCATGGTCGCGGCGGAAATGAAAAAATCGGTCGTGTGGTCGGGAATCATGGCATTCGGGTATGGCGTCTGGGCTTTCTTCTTCCTTCCTCATACGCCTCCGGTGAAATCTGTGTCGGGGCGCCTCGCGGTGGCCGATGCCTTTGCTCTTTTGAAAATCCGTTCGATTGCGGTTCTCCTTCTCGTCACCTTGATCATCAGCCCGATGAACACGATTTACTTCATGCAGTGTGCGAAGTTTTTGACCAAAGCAGGATTGGATCAGGCTTATTTGATGCCGGCGATGGCGATCGGGCAGTTCTGTGAAATTTTGATGTATATCGTCTTGGGTAGACTGCTGCCCAAGATTGGGTTCCGGGCCGTTCTTTCCATCGGAATCGGAGCCTATGTTTTTCGTTTCTGGCTCTTCGGATCGGTGGGATTGCCGCTTGGGGTCATGGTTGCGGGGCAGGCCATTCACGGACTCTGCTATGCGTTTTTCACGAGCACATGTTTCATCTACATCAACAAAGTGGCCCCGAAAGATATCGGGAGCACGGCTCAGTCTCTCTTCAACTTCATCTGGTATGGGATTGGGCCTCTCCTCGCCGTTCTTCTGAATGGGCTGCTCGCCTCAAACTTCGCCAAAACGGGTAAGACGTTCGAGTTGTCAGAGTTCCAGCCGGTTTGGTATTCGCTTGGAGCGATCACCTTGGTGGGGCTGATTATCTTCGTGATCTTCTTCCGGGATGCGAAGCAATCGGAGTTGGAAAATTGAGAAGCCTCTACGAACGATCAGTCGGATTGTAGCGTGGCTCTTCGCTTTTGAGGGTGATGATACGCCATGACATGGTTCATTATCCTCGCAATTGTATTGTTGATCGGCTTTGTAATTCTCGGTCGATATTATGGGTTCGAATTTTCGGGTTCAGATAGTGATGACGGCGATTACACCGGCGGATTCGATTTTACTGATTTCTTTGATTAGACCCTTGAAAAACTTCGTCTGCTCACTCGATGTTTTGGCGAAGACGGCAGAGGTTGACGCTGATTGATCGCACGACGCCTCAAGGTCCTGATAGAATTTTGATCCGTTGTGTTCCCTGCCAGGAGGCGTGAGGCGGGAGTTGTTTGTAGTCGCGTGTAAACGCGCCTTCGACACAAATGAATTGCTTCCAGCCCTCGGTAGGGAGATCGCTGATTCCATGATCGGGGCCGGGGTTCCAGATCACCGTGTCAGGAAAATGGGAGGAACTGATTTCGATTTTGTTTTCATTCTCCTCAATGATGAGAGATTCCTCACCGGTTCCTAAATAGGCGCGATCAACCTCTTTTCCGAATACGATTTGGGGCTCAACGTCGGTTTCGGTTTCGCCCGTTACCTCGTTCAGAAAGTCCCGGCCGCTGAGACCTTGCACGGTGGTGCCGCTCTCTAAATCTGCGATGAGGTAGGTATGCAAGGCGGCGTGGAACTCGATCGGTGTGTCTCCGGGATTCTTAACCGAAAGGCTGATCGCAATTCCGGACTCGTTCAGCTCTGCCGAAAGGCATAGCTCGAAGGCGTGCGGCCATTTTTCGAGCGTCTCCGGTGAGGCGGTGAGGGAGAGACTTTCTCCATCCTCCGCGATCGTCCATTCAGACTTCCGGGCAAAGCCATGGCGACCGAAGGGGCCGTGATCGCTGAATTGAGGAAAGATGATCGGAACGCCTCCTCGAATCGCGCTTCCGGGGCCGAACGTGGCTTGGTCGCTTAGAAATAGCCGTTCGATTCCATCTGCTGTTTTCCAGGAAATGAGATGGCCTCCGTGGAGAGCGAATGTCGCTTCTGCGCCGCTCGGATCGGTGATTCGATAGCACTCAATTCCTGCAGGCCCGGTGACTTTCTCCATCGGTATTGATAGAGCAATCGAACGGAAATTCAATGGGGGGCTTTGTCAGGCTGGTCAGCAAATGGATTTCCATCGTCATACCAGACATGGTCAAGCCAAAGGCCGCTCGCGGGGGCAGTCGGACCAACCGCCTCGCGATCCCCGGATTCGAGAATGAGGCGCATATCATGAGGAGATCGGCGTCCCTCACCAATCTGTTTCAGGGTTCCTGCGATACTGCGAACCATGTGTTTGAGAAATCCCGTTCCGACAAGTCGAACCCGGATGAGAGACTGGGTTGGCAAATGAGAAAACCCAGGTAGGAGAATGGAATCTTGAGTAGCGCATGCTTCTGTCAATTCCCTTACCGTCGAATTGACATGGGCACTGGCTCCGCAGAAGGGAACAAAATCATGTCGGCCGATCAAGTGGCGAACTGCTTCATCCATCGCCGCGGCATCAAGCGTGCGCCGGTTCCACATCGTGAAATTACGCAGATGCGGAAGGTTCGCAGGCCCTTGCTGAAAGTAATAGCTGTATTGCTTTCGGGATGCCTTCTGCGCTCTGAACGAGTCAGGAACTCTTCCGATCCGAAGAACTTGAATGGTTTCAGGCAAGCGATGGTTCAAGGCATCAATGAAGTGCTCGTCCGATTCATGTGGACTGGAGAGGGTGAAATGAGCAATTTGACCGCTGGAATGGACTCCGGCATCGGTTCGCCCGCTGTTGACAATCGTTACTTCCTCACCGCACACCTTCGCGACTGCCTCGGTTAGCATTTCCTCGATGCTCGGTTTTTCGTTGGCTTTGGATCCCACGCCGCTCTGCTTCTGCCATCCACAGAAAGGGGTGCCGTCGAAGGCAAACTGAATGGCGTATTTTGCGGGCATGGGATTAAGGGATCGGAAGAAGCATAGGCGGGGAACGTCTCCCGGAAAGGCAAAAAGGAAATTACGAATTCTCTTTGATACTGAATGCTCCTTCGTGAAAGGTCTCGTCATGAGTGATGCGCATGATGTGCCGAAAGAGCGCGACAAGGATTGGGTTCCCAAAGACCGGGAAGTCTCCAATTGCCCCTGTAAAAGCTGGCTTCCCTACGGGCAATGCTGTCTGCCGTATCACCATGGAAAGAAAAAGCCGGAAACAGCGGAGCAACTGATGCGATCACGCTACAGCGCCTATTTTTTCAGGCTCGTCGATTACCTCGTCGAGACCACTCATCCCGACACGAGGACCCCGACCCTTGTCCGCGAGCTTGATGATACGATCAATGATGTCAACTGGAGTAAGCTCACGATTCTCAATACTTCAAAAGGGGGGAAGGATGACAAAGTCGGGAAAGTTGAATTTGCCGCTGAATACTACCTTGAGAACGAACCTCATGAGTTGCATGAACTTTCGCGGTTCAGGCGATACAAAGGTGCCTGGAAGTATCTCGACGGAAAGTCTTAGGCCGGAAATAAAGAAGCCCCGCCTGCGGCGGCAGGAGAATGCCGTTGATCCGTCGACGAGGCTTCAGCACATGGAGTGAACCCCGTAGGGCCACTCTCTGCGGTTTGGCATTCGCTTGATCGTTGCAAAGCGGCCTCTTGTCAATTCGGGTTAACCCGCTTTCCGGAAGCGTAGGAAGTAGTTGTCCTTTAATCCTTCCACTTTCAACTCCTCTTCCGAAACGAGACCGGAAGCTTCGATTTCTTTCTGGAAGACTTCCTTTGCGGCGCGGACGTGGCCCATGATCCAGTCACTGCTGGTTCCTTCAATGCGTTCGAAGTCGATGAGGATGAGCTCACCTCCGGGCTTAAGCGCTGCGGCGATGCTCGCGACGGTTTTGTCGGGGTATTCAAAATGGTGGTAGGTGTCGCAGAGGAAAATGAGATCGACACTCGCGGGTGGCAGGCTCACCGAATCTTCGGGAGCGAGCACTGTCGTGATATTTCCCTGCGATTCCGCCTTCGCTCTCGCTTCAATGTGTTCGAGAAAACGCGGGTTGATGTCCACCGCATAGACCGAACCGCTTTCGCCGACGGCGTTGGCAAACAATCGAGTGTAAAGACCTGTTCCTGCGCCTACATCGGCGACGCGCATTCCTGGTTTGATCGCACAGGCTTTCAAGACCGCGTCGCGGGCGTCGAAAACTTCGCGGCTCTCGACTTCGAATCGTTTGAGCCACTCAGCGACTTTGAGCTGAGGGTCGAGGAATTTCTTGTTGATCCCCGGATTGACACTCGTCTCTTGAGCGGTCGTACTGAGAGTGATCGCGGTGAATAGGGCGGTGCAAAGCAGCGAGGTAAAAAGGCCTGGGTTCTTCATCTTTGATAATATTCTATCCGCCAAACCAAGAGAGGCAAAAGCGTGATCGGGTTCCTATTAGCACTTTCTCACGGTAGAAAGGCCATTCAAAAATGCCGCGTGGGAACAATAATATTTTGTCGGAAAGCGAATCGGCCAAGCACCGTTCCTGCGTGAGGTTTTCTCTGGGAATGTGAGACGGAGGGAGCTAAGGTTCGACCTACATGAAAAAGACTCTTCACTTGACCTTGTTTTGCTCGATCGGGTTTCTCACTTCCTTCTCCCTGTTCGCCGATCAAAAGCCTAACATTGTTCACATCGTGGCGGATGACATGGGGTATTCTGACCTCGGGTCCTACGGTGGGGAAATCGAAACTCCGGCGCTTGATTCTCTCGCTGAGCAGGGACTTCGCTTTACGAACTTTTATGTGAACAACATGTGCTGGCCGACCCGGGCCTCCTTGATGACAGGCCTCTATCCGAAGACAGCACTGCCCGCAAAGGGCTCAGCGAGCGGTGGGCTCCATCCTAAGTCTACGACCTTGCCGGAAGCGCTTCGAAAGGGGGGCTACACCACATTGATGTCGGGTAAATGGCACTTGTCCGATTCATCTGAACGCGACGGTGAGAATGCGCCGCATCACCGTGGTTTTGATCACTTTTACGGAACGATCGAAGGGGCGTCAGACTTTTTTGCTCCGGTCGATCTTCAGCTCGATGGAGTGGATATGACCAATGAGTGGAAGGGTAATCCTGATTATTACTACACTGACGCGATCACTGACCACGCGATTGAGTTCGTGAAGTCAAGAGAGGAGGGGAAGCCCTTTTATCTGTATCTCACCTACACCGCGGCCCACTGGCCTTTGCATGCGAGGCCTGCAGACATTGCTCATTACGAAGGGCGTTATGCAATGGGCTGGGACAAATTGCGGAAGCAGCGTCACGCACGTATGAAAGAGTTGGGTGTCGTCAATCCGGACTGGGATCTGTCCCCCCGGGATCCTGATGTCGTGCCCTGGGAGGAGGCAGACGATAAAGCGTGGCAAGAACGACGGATGGAAGTCTACGCGGCACAGATCACGTCAATGGATCGCAATATTCAGCGAGTGGTCGACTATCTGAAGTCGGTCGGGGAATTGGAAAACACGCTGATTCTCTATCATCACGACAATGGGGGATGCCATGTTGAATACGGTGAGACTCGAACCGGGTCATGGACGCGCGAATTTACGACCGATGGAAAAAAGACTCCGATTCGGCCGGGGAATATTCCCGGTTTGATGCCGGGTGCCCAGAGCACTTTTCAGAGTTATGGCTACGGATGGGCGAATGCTTCCAATACGCCCTTTCGCCTGTTTAAGCAGTTTGATCACGAAGGCGGAACTCGTTCACCGTTGATTGTCTCATGGCCAAAGGGGATACCCGAGGACGATCGGAACGGCCTCGTTTCCTACGTGGCTCATGCCATTGATATCATGCCGACGCTTCTCGAGGTGGCAGGCGTTCACGATCTCGAGCAGAAACCAATGCCGATCGAAGGGGAGTCGCTCGCCGCCAGGCTTGGTGAGAGTTCTGATACGGCGAGACCGTTACCGGTCTTCTGGGCGCATGGTAAAGGGCGCGCGATGCGGAAGGGTAAATGGAAACTGGTCGCGAACGGCAAAGGCGCTTGGGAACTCTACGATCTAGCGGTCGATGGAACAGAGCTGAATGACTTGTCGAAGGCTCAGCCTGAAAAGGCAAAGGAAATGGAGCAAGCTTTCCTCCGTTGGGAGGAGCGGACCGACTTGGGAAAGAAGAAGTGATTTTCTAGGCCATTGCTCGTCCCTGTGCCGATTGGCGTCACTGTTTCAGTTTCGAATCTGTTTCTGAGATTTTAAAACGCGTGCTGACGACGGAATGCTTCCTCTCGCTGTCATCGTATTTGAGGTAGGTCGTCGCAACGATGGTTCCGTCATCAAGTAGCTCCATTCCGGGGTAGCCGCAGTCTTGAAGTCTCTCGGCATGACTGTTAAGCAGCTTGATCCGGTATTCGCCTGGATTTCCATTCTTGATGTCGTCGTAGGTGCCTACCCATGCCACAAAATGTCCCCAGGTGGGGCTGTTGATCGCCATGTCGCGAAAAGCAAAAACCCAACGCCCGTCTTTAAGCTGAACCCCCATGTGGCGATCACCCGTCAGTCCCCATGAAGTATCAACAGGAGTGCTCCAGGTTTCACCCTCATCCGATGAGAACATCACAAGGCTGCGCCCTTTGTGAGTATTCTCCCGAAGGAGGCAGCAGAGTTCATTGCTATCAGGAGAGCGAAATACGAAGGGCTCGCAGGGGTTCTTTTTGTCAATCGCGGCCACCACTTTCGGCTCGCTCCAGGTGAAGCCTCCATCTCCGGTGATCGTTTGAAAGACACTCAGTGGTGGCTTGTCTTTCCCTTCCGGGCCTTTGTGATAAAGCCCAAGATAGCGCCCGTCTTTTAGTTTAATAATGCTGCTGAAAGTCATGACGCAGGGGAAGTTCAATGGTGGCATTTCCTTCCAGCTCGCACCCTCGTCTTCGCTCATGATGCTGGGCATTCCGGGGCCCGATCTTGTTCCTTTTGCGGCAGACCATACCCAGATTCGGGCATTACCCTGAGGATCGGTGAGACGATAGATACTGGGGCAATTTTGATGGGTCTTGAATCCCTCGGGGAGTTGATCGTCGAGTCGCGCCCAGCTTTTCCCTCCATCGGAACTCTTTGCCATCGGCCCTGCGGCGCCGCCGTGGTTGATGCACCAAACCGAATAGATCGTCTTCCCATCAGGCATCAGCAATGTCGTGGGGTGGCCTTGGTAGACGTCTTTTGTTCCCGCCGCGATGATGCTGTGTCTTTCCTTTTCCCCGGAGATATCGACGAATGGAATATCTGCTTTCTCCTCTCCCGTGACGAGGGCAGAGAATGAGAACGACAGGGTTGCGACGAGGAGACTATGGGTGAGGCGTAGGGGTATCATTGGGGGTAGCTAAGGGTTAGGGGAGTGTTAGGGGAGTGTTAGGACGAATGGCCGAATTAGGGGTGATCGAAAAAATCTAAAATCGCGAGGCGGCCAAACTTCAGTTGTTCTTGAATAATCGCTGCTGCTGTTTTGCTCTCTCGCCGCTCGAGGCATTGGTAGAGTTTGCCGTGGGAATCAAGTGTGCGCGTGACGAGTTCCGGTGAAAGAAGTTTCGGAGAGCCCCTATGGGCAGCGAAGCACTGCGACAGCACCTGCATTTTTGATGTAATTTTGGAAAGAATTCGATTTCTAGCCGCTGTAATGACGATGACATGAAAGCGCTCATTCAGCTCGAGCCATCGCTCAAGATCGGATTCGCTCGCTCCTCGTTTCTTACTCGCGATCTTCGATCCGAGCGTTTCCCAATGGCAGAGGATTGATTGGAGTTCGCTTAACTCGTGATGATTGATCAGTCGTGCTGCTTCTGATGCGGCAAACGGTTCGAAAAGTTCGCGAACGTCATAGATCTCCGAGATTTCCTGTCGGTCGAATTTCTTCACAAAAGCACCTGCGCCGGCGACTTGTTCAACAATGCCCTCACTGGCGAGTCGGCTGATCGCTTCGCGGACAGGAATGAAACTTGATCCTACTTCTGCCGCCAGTGTACGGTTCACGAGTTGCGAACCCGGAGCGAGTTCGCCGCTAAAAACCCGATCCTTTATATGGTGATAGGCTTTTTCGCTAAGTGAATTGCTTGCCATATTTTTAGAAAAACATTGCTTGTTTCAGAGTGTTATAACAAAATGTAACAAGTCTTTTTTGATTGTCACGCAGTTTGTTGTCCGCAAATCTAAGAGGGATAGTCGATCGACCTAAGCTTCTTGAGTTTTATTCGAATCGGGCGATTGGGAACGAGATTTAAATATGAAAGTAGTCATTGTCAGTTTGTTCGTTGCGGTTTTTTCCCTTGCTGGTGGTGAGGATCGTTTGCTCTGGAATGCGATTCCAGAGCTTCCTGCCGAGCTTGGCGTGGCGGGGCCATTTTGCGGGATTCACGAAGAGACTTTACTCGTCGCAGGAGGCGCCAATTTCCCTAAACCGGTCTGGGAGAATCATAAAGTTTGGCACCGTCAGATATATGCTCTGCCGCTAAAGGGCGAACGCAGTTGGAAAATGGTGGGGGAGTTGCCGCGGCCGATTGGGTATGGGGCATCTCTTAGTGTTGGTGAAGGGATTGTCTGCATCGGTGGAAATGATGCGGAGACTGTTTTTGAAGATGTCTTTCTTTTGAAAATCGATGGCACGGTGGAGCCCCTGCCTTCTTTACCTGAGCCTTCTTGCAACGGAGCCGCCGCTCTGATCGGGAGGAGAATCTACTTCTCTCCCGGAATGAGTTCGAGCAGTCTTGCTTCGGCGACGGGAAGTTTCCTCCGGCTGGATCTGGACGATATTGAAGCGGGCTGGGAGGCGCTTCCTTCATTGCCGGCACCGGGAAGGGCCTTTAGTGTTCTCGTTGCTCAGACGAGGGCAGATAGAGAGTGTCTCTATTTGATAGGGGGTCGGCTCGAGGAATCGTCGGGAGAGGTTTCCTTTCTCTCGGAAGTATTCGAATTTGACCCCACTCAGAAATCAAAGCCCTGGAAGAGAAGAGCCTCTCTCCCGGTTCCTTTGTCGGCGGGAACAGGAGTGGCTTTAGGAGAGAATCACATCTTTATGCTCTCGGGGGCGGACGGGAGTCTTATTGCGGTTGCTGATGAGTTGAAGCTGGATCATCCCGGGTTTCCGAGGTCTATCTTCGCCTACGATACGAACGCTGATCTGTGGATAGAGGCGGGAGAGATGCCGGTCAATCAGGTGACGACTCAGGCGGTTGCGTGGAAGGATCGTGTTTTTCTCGTGACCGGAGAGGTTAAGCCGAGGGTTCGTACGAAACAGGGCTGGGAGATCAGCTTGAGACCCTGAATCTCCAGTCATTTAAAAGGCAGTTGATTGTGATCTTTCATTGAGTCACTCTCTCCGCATGTATGATTCTGTGAAATTGGGCGCTCGGTTGGGTGCGGCCTTCCTCAGCTGTTTGATGGCCTTTGGTGTCATGGCAGGAGAGAAGCCGAATGTTGTCATCATCCTTAGCGACGATATGGGATACGGCGATGTGGGCTCCTATAATGCGGAGTCCAAGATCCCGACGCCGCATATCGATCGCCTTGCGGGGCAGGGGATGCGGTTTACGGATGCTCATGCGCCGGGGCCGCTGTGCCATGTCTCACGTTACGGATTGATGACGGGGCGTTACCCTTTCCGGAAGAAGATCCAATGGAAGAACAATGCCGTGATCGACGAAGGTCGCATGACGATCGCCTCACTTCTTCAAGGGGCGGGTTACGACACCGCGATGGTGGGAAAGTGGCACCTTGGATTTTTCGAAGATGAAAAATTTGAAGGCCCTCTTCGGGGCGGGCCCGCTGATCGTGGTTTTGATACTTACTTCGGGATACGCGCTTCGACTGACATTCCTCCCTATTTTTACATTCGGGGAACCAAAGCGGTGACGCCACCTTCGGATTATATCGAGGCCAACAACACACCGGGCTGGACAAATATTCAGGGTGAGTTCTGGCGTGAGGGCGGAATTGCTCCGGACCTGAAGCTTGCCGAAGTGATGCCACGTTTCACCGAGGAAGCGGTTTCGGTGATTCGTGATCACGGTGCCGGCGATTTAGAGAGGCCGTTGATGTTGTATCTTGCCTATCCGGCACCGCATACACCATGGCTACCGACTGAGGCGTTTCGGGGAAAAAGTGGAGCGGGGATTTACGGCGATTTTGTTCACATGGTCGATCACCAAATCGGAGAGGTCGTGGATGCAATCGAGAAAGCGGGGATGACGGAGAATACGCTTTTGATCTTCACTGCTGACAATGGGCCGGTTTGGTATGACGAGGATGTCGAGAAATTTGACCATGATAGCTCCGGCGGGTTACGCGGGATGAAGGCTGATGCGTGGGAGAATGGTCATCGGATGCCTTTCATCGTGCGCTGGCCCGGCAAGGTCAAAGCGGGCTCTGTCAGTGATGCGACGATTTGTTTCACTGACATTTTCAAGACTCTGGCTGACATCACCGATTCGGTGGTTCCTGTGGGACAGGCTCCGGACAGTGAGAGTTTTCTTGCGGTGCTCGACGGAACTCAGAAGGAAGGTGAGCCCGTTCGAGGTCCGATTGCGCTGGAGGCGGGACGCGGACATTTCATGATTCGCTCGGGGGATTGGAAGCTAATCACCGGTCCGGAATCAGGCGGATTTAGCAAAATGGACAAGGCGGCGGTGCGGGAACTCCCTCATCAGCAGCTCTACCATCTTCGCGATGATGTCGGAGAGACGAATAACCTGGAGGCCGAATTCCCCGGAAAGGTAAAAGAACTGGAAGCGGCCTTAGCGTTGATTCGAAATACCGAGTGATGGCTTTAGAAGAAATCACTCTCGAACTTGGCTCAGCCGAGCCTCCGCCGGAAGTAATCCATCTGATTACTGAGGCGACGAAGCGAACCGACGTGTTTTACAACGCGGGCCTGGGTCTCCGCTATCCGAAATACATTCCGAGTGATCCTCGAATTGTTTGTAGCGCGATTCGCTATCTGCAGGAGAACTCACATCTTCCCGGTAATGTCTTTTGTGAGTGGGGCTGCGGTTTTGCGATTGCTTCTGGAATCGCTTCGATTCTCGGGCTCGAGGCCTTTGGGATCGAGGTTGAAGATGATCTCGTAACCCGGGCTACTGCTCTGATGAGCGATCTGGGTCTCCCTGTTGAAATCCTTCAGGCTGACTATCTGCCGGAAGGATTTGACGAAAGCGAGGGGGTTGGAGGAAAAGATCTTATCGTCCCTGAGTCCCGGACGACGAGGGGTGGCATTATTGCTCCGCCGGAGTATGACGGGCTGGACCCTGCGGAGGTGGACTTGTTCTTTGTTTATCCCTGGCCAGATCAGGAGGAGATGATGATGGATTTGTTCGAAGCGGTTGCCTCTCCCGGGGCGGTTCTTCTCATGTATCAGGGCGAAGGTGAAATCTCGGCATTTACGGCCGAAGACAAGGACGAAGACGAAGACAAGGACGAAGACGGCGATGAAGTCGAGTTCTCCTGAGCGATCTAAAGTGGTTCGTGTTCCCTTTTTCTCGACATTATCGCGGCCTTCGTCGAACCTCATCCTTCCATGCAGACTCGACTCCTTCTTCTAGTGTTAGCGACAGTGCTTTGTCTTTCCTCTTCCTCATTTGCAGGAAAGCAGCCAAACATTGTTTTTGTTTTTTCTGATGATCACGCGACTCAGGCGATCAGCGCGTATGGAGGGCGCCTTGCTGAAATAGCGCCGACTCCGAATCTCGATCGAATTGCCAGGGAAGGCATGCTTTTCACTCGGTGCATGGTCACGAATTCGATTTGCGGGCCGAGTCGAGCCACGATTCTGACGGGGAAATACAGTCATAAAAATGGCTTCTTTACGAACGAGGCAACCGTCTTTGAAGGATCGCAGCAGACTTTTCCAAAGTTGCTTCGCCGTGTCGGATATGAGACGGCCTTGATTGGTAAGTGGCATCTCGGCGGGAAGCCCACCGGGTTCGATCATTGGGAGATTCTTCCGGGGCAGGGGAGCTATTACAATCCTGACTTCATCAACGAGAAGGAGAAATATCGCGTCACCGGTTACGTGAGCGAGATTTTGACGGAGAAAGCGAAGAAGTGGCTCAGCCATCGAAAAGATAAGGACAAACCGTTCATGCTGATGTTGCAGCACAAAGCACCACATCGGGCCTGGGATCCGGCACCCCAATACTTGACCGCTTTTGATGAGGTAACGATTCCCGAGCCTGAGACCCTCTTCGACGACTACTTGGGTCGGGGGACTGCCGCTCGTGATCAGGACATGACGATCGAAAAAACGATGACGATGGGCCGTGATCTGAAGGTAAAGGAATTTGATGATACCGGTGACTTGGTGAGTCGTGGATACGGACGCCTCAATTCGGAGCAGAAGGCTCTCTGGGATGCCGCTTACCAGCCGAAGAACGACGCGCTCGTCGCGGCCAAGCTCACGGGCAAAGAACTCGTGAGTTGGAAATACCAGCGCTACCTTAAGGATTATCTGCGCTGCGTGAAATCAGTCGATGATAGCGTCGGCGAGATGCTCGCTTTTCTCGAAGAGAAGGGATTGGCGGAGAATACAATTTTTATCTACTCAAGCGACCAGGGCTTCTACCTCGGTGAACATGGCTGGTTTGATAAGCGGTTTATGTTTGATGAATCCTACCGAACACCGCTAATGGTGCGCTGGCCGGGAACGGTTGCCCCGGGAAGTCAGTCTGATGAGCTCGTTTCCAATCTCGACTTTGCGGAGACCTTTCTCGAGATCGCCGGCGCTCCGATTCCCAAAGATATGCAGGGGAAGAGCCTCGTTCCTATTTTGAAAGGAAAGACGCCGGAGAATTGGCGGAGGAGCCATTACTATCACTACTACGAATATCCGGGATGGCACATGGTGCATCGACACGAAGGCGTCTACGACGGGCGTTATAAGTTAATGAACTTCTATGAGCTGAAGGAGAAAGAACTCTACGATCTCGAGACAGACCCTCAGGAGATGGTGAATCAGTTCGCGAACCCCGAATACGCTGACGTCATTACACGCCTCGACGCTGAGCTTGTGACATTGCGGGAGCAATATGAGGTTCCGGCCAACAAGATTCAGGATCTCACGGATGTGGATAAGAAGTTTCACTCCGACTCGATTCGAGAGCGGGGGCTCGCGAGGATGAAGAAAGGAGCGGGCCTCAAAGCCAAAAAAGCGGGGGCGGAAGCGAAGTAGAATTTACTCAGCGGCCGCGCCGAGAAAGATCCCGGAGACGACACCGTTTTCGAAGTAGATGATCATCCCTCCGTAAATGGAACCGACGAGATGAACCTCGGCATCGCCGAAGTAACCATCGAGCCCTTCGTCGCTCGTCGTGTACTCGCTGTAGGCTCGCAGGACGGTTTCTTTGGGATCGCCAATTCCAATTCCAAGGTTGGTTTTGAGATGGGATGGATTCTTCAGCGTGATCGATAAAACCGATTTAGGGCCACCGATTTCGTCTGAGATCATGTCAAAACTCACCCCGGCATCAGGAAACATCCAGGTTTGAACGGCCTGGCCAAAAGCTTCCCAGATTTCATCTTTTCCTTTGAATACTTCGCCAAAATTCATTGCCCTGGCGGTCTCAAGAAGGTCTACCTGAAGGGTATTTATCTTGATCCCTCCGATGCCGCCGTCGGCCATGATCTGGCGCCCCGTTATATCAATCGAAGTAAGCCACGCGCCCGGGTTTGCATTGGCTGTGAGATTGTTACCGGCGGGGTAAGAGCCCGCTGTATCCCCGTCGCCAAACACCTGAAATTGAAGGCCTGAAGGTTGGTTCGTGAACCGGGCATATTCGCGTGATTCAATCTCGCTCATCATGATTTCCTGAAGGGTGCCATATCTTCGGGGTGCCTTCGTAAGTTCCATTCCAACGCGGACTCCATCTTCTGTAATAAATCGGGCGCTTCTAACGCTGATGAGTTCGATTTTTTTGTTAATATCGATCGGTGCGTCAGGATCCCATTCGCCTGCGTGCAAGGTCATGAGTTCCTCCTGATTCCGTTGAACTGAAATCAAGGCAATTCCCTCACCGTCCGAACTGCGTGTAAAGGTGGCTGAAGGTAAGACCTGAACAGCATCCCTCACCGTCATCCCCAATCGAATGGGGCCGGCGCTGTTTGGCGTGATCAAAAAATCTTTCGACGGGGGCGGTGACGCTTCCCCTCGTGAGCTCCCATTGCTTGAAAGCGTGACGAGGTTAGGAGAGGGGAGCGTCATCACGAGCGATTTTTTGAAGGACGGGTCGTCAAGGCTTTTGGGCACTTCCGCGAGGACATTGATGAGAACGGACTGATCATCGACCCATCGATCCGGTCTGAGTGTGATCGCGTAATTACCTGCCGTGGAAGGAAATTGCTTTGCGATCTCAGTTTGAATGAGGCGTCTTGCTGCTTGGATGAAAGGGATGAGGTCGGAACAGGGATCCCATTCACTCGTCGGATCTACGATGTAGATTACCGAGCTACTCAGGGTTTCCCATTTACCGCTCTCTGATACGATGACAGCTTTACCATCGCCTCGCCAGGTTACGTTGAGGTCGCCATGGTTTTTGGTGAAGCCGTCGTGTCGAAAGAAACTGGTATCAAGGAGGGCGATCTGGTTCCCGTTCCTGAGGTCGATAAGGTAATTTTCGATCGTGTCAAAATCGAGGTTCTCTCTCAGGGCCTCTGCGCTCGAAAGATCCAGCATTCCTATCGAACTCCCCCAGGCCAGCGCATAATTTCCATCGGGAGAGGTCGTATCCTGAATGATCAGGTAAGGTTTCTCGTTTTGAGCGATAGCTGAACCGAGGAAAAGAAAGGCGCTGAGGAAGCAGGCGAGAAAAGAGGCAGGGTAGACGGGGGGCTTGGTTTGCATGTGAGGAAGATGTCGATTCGATCAGTAGGATGGATCCGATCGGAGCCTATTCTAATTTTCCTGAACTGTCCGCAGGAATGCGGCAAAATGAAACGAATCTGGAGAGTCGCTGCCTCTTTGGGTGCTTCGACGGAACGTGATATCAATCGGAAAGATCTCCGATGATGAGGAGGGAACTCACATGCCAGAAATGATCTTTGTATTGGTCAGGGTTCTTGTCGAAATCCCCACGATTCTTTTCAAAAAGAATTTCTCTCTTGTCGAGCGGTTCTCCTGTGAGCGTGGCGCGGACTTGATAGGTTCCCTTTTCAGATTCGGTCATGATTTCCGTTTTCGCCATGCGGGAGTACGTGCAGTATCCGTCAAAGCGTTTGGCAAATGACGGCTCTTTCTCATTCACCCTAATCTCAATTTGCCCCCCATCCGGACCGACGAGATCGAAGACGGAGGCGGTCGTTCCTTTCAGGGTAAACTTCAATGCGGCGCCGGCACTTTTGGCGCGAAACATCTGTGGCATATTTCTCTGAAAGCGTTTTGCGAGAGAATCGTCAGGTCCCAATTGCTCCCACTCGCCCTCAAGCATCGCCATCGTGACGGGGATCTGTTTGGCTTCTTCCCAATTGTCGTTTCGGTAGGGAGGCTTCAGAGGATGCTCCGCTTTTTCTTTCCCTGATTCCCACAGGATCGGCCAGTTTCTGGCGATGGTATCGGTATAAATCCGGTGTCCTGTTTCGGTAAGAGGGTGGACGCCATCGCTTGAGAATACGAGCGGTTTCGCTTCGGGAGACTTGGGTTTGGGAGCCTTAAAAACCAACTCTCCCGCTTTGAGCATCTCGACGACTTTCACCCCGAAATGGATTGAGGGGATCTCGTAGTGGTCCGCAAGATCCTCCATCGCACTGGCGGCCCTCGGCATTTCCCCTGACTTGAGATCTGGCAGCATCGGCTCACTCAGGGTGTAGACGAAACAAATATCTGTTTCGGGATCCGCGCGCCATGTTTGTCGCACGATGCCTTCGATCGCTTTGTGAATTCGCTCCGGACTGGCGCCTCCGTCATTGACCGCGAACTCGACAAAGAGGAGGTCGGGTCCGTGGCGGAGCGCATCGTTTTGAAGGCGAAAGACACCGAGGTCGGAACCTGTCCCTCCGATCGCGGCGTGAATTTCCTCAAAGGTTGCGTCGGGGTAAGTGGAGCTGAGCCATTCGCGACTCTGGACGCGCCAACCGGGGGCGGCGGTGATACTTCCTCCGAGGTAGGCAATCCTGACCGTCTCACCCGCTTCCACTTTCGCCCTGAAGTTCGGAAGACCGCCACGGGGAGTGCACTCAACTGCTGCGCGGAGAGGAAAAGGTTCTTCTGCTGACTCGGCGGGTCCAGTGATCAGACAGAGTAGTGATAGTGAGATAGCGAGAGGTTTCATTTTTTTAATCGAGTGGGAGGGCCTTGAGAATCTTCGCCTGCGACCAGGATTTCGAGATCGGGGCGAAGCTTTGCTAGGCTAGCTTCGAGGATTGTGGTATCAAATGGATTCTTCCGGCAGTCGACTAGCAAAGCTTCAAGGGTCCTGATGCCGGCGATCGACTCGATGTGCTTGTCGGTAAAGAACTCGATGTTTTCGAACGATAAAACTTTGATCGGTAACTCGCCGAGCTTTGACAATCCTGCGGGAGTAATCGAAACCTCAAATCCGCGAGGGGCCGCACAGTCGATTTTCACTTCCTCCAGTTTCGGGAATTCTGAGACGAGATGAGCAAGGTGTTCGTCCTTCGGGAGTAATGGGGTGTGATAGAGATTGATCGACTTGAGGTTCGGCAGGTCTCTCAGGGTTAAGACGGCATTAAGATGCTCCTCCGGCGTTTCTTTGTTTAAATCGCGCAGGCCCATGCTGCCTCCGACAGTGAGACTCTCAATCGGCAGGCCACTGAAGGGAGCCAGTGACTGAATCGTTTTGCCGTGCCAGATTGTGAGCTTCTTCAGATGCTTGAGCTCGTGTAAAAACGCCCAGTCATGATTTCCTGCCCTTGGTTCGTTGAGAGCCAGTTCTTCGAGATCGGTGAGGGCGCCGAGGCTCTGAAGCTCAGACAGAGAGTGGGGCGGTCGACCGCCCGAGAAAAGCTTTACGGCGTGCCCTTCCGCGTTCTTCGTAATTCGTGCTCCGGCTTTTTCGAATCGCTCGATGACGGCGCTCTCGTCGTCGGCACAGGCGACCGACACTATTGTTCCGAGGCAGAAGATAGAGAGAATAGTTGAAGGTCTCATTATTTTCTCAGAGTGAGTTCAAATAAGTCGCGCTCTCAGCGATGCTTTGGAGCGGAGCAGGGGACTGATCCTGTTCGACATGGCAGTGGGCCACTCCGGCTTCCGCCGCCGCTTCAATGATCGGCTCGATCGGAATCATTCCCTTGCCGAGCTCTTTGAATGCTTCATTCGGGAGGCTTCCAAATTCGGGAATTGAGCTGCCTTTCTGCAAGTCCTTGAGATGCAGTTGTGAAACGCGACCTTTGAGATCCGTGATGAGAGTGGAGGGATCAACTCCGCCGACCTTCACCCAGAATACATCGACTTCGAATTTCATCCCGGGAGCGAATTCCTCGCGGAAAATGTCGTAACCAGTTTTACCGCCGTCCATCGGCTGAAATTCGAATGCGTGGTTGTGGTAGGAGAGCTGTATTCCCGCTGACGTGGCTTCGACCGCGGCCACGTTCATTTTTTCAGCGAGGTTTTTATAGCCGTCGAGATTTTCACGCTTGTGGGCGTGAATATAAGGAATCACGAGATGTGTCAGGCCGGCGTCTTTGGCTTTTTGCAGAATCTCTGAGAAGGCGGGGACGCCTTCCTTACCTGGCTCAGTCACAGACTCCCACGCAAAGTGGGAGGAGTTTACGGCGAGCCCGTTGTCTTTTGCCGCAGCGATCATGTCACCGGCTTCGGGGAATCCGTAGGGTTCGACCTGTTCGTAACCGGCGTCAGCCACTGCTTTGAGCGTTCCGGCCGTGTCGGTCTTCAGTTCGTTTCTCAGTGTGTAAAGCTGGAGGCCGATATTTTTGCGATAGGGATTATTCGCCTCGAGAGCAAACGAGGGGATCGCGAGGGAGGAAGCTAAAGAAGCCTGGAGAAAGAAGCGTCGATTCATGGAATGAATTAACGCCTCTTTTCCCTGCTTCTGGCAATCCGAAAAACATCAATTCTATGACGTGAATGCACTGATCGCCTGAGCCAGTTCCTGCTTGTATTCCTCACTCGTGAGGCCCGCTTCGGAGCTGAAGTTATCGTAGAAAGCGGGAAGGCTGAATGATGCTTTGAGCTCAGCCCCCATTCTCGGGAAGGTTGCTTTCGCTGCTTCGAGCACGGAGGCGCCTCCGCGGCCCCCGGGAGAGGTCGCCATCAATAGCATTGGTTTGCCAGCCCAGACTTCGGTATCAATTCGCGAAGTCCAGTCATAGAGGTTTTTGAACGCTGCTGAGTAGGAGCCATTGTGCTCTGCGAGTGAGAGGATGATTCCCTCATGGTTCTCAATCAGATTCTTGAACCCCTGTGCAGCAGCGGGGATGCCATTCGCTTCTTCCTCGTCAGAACTGTAGATCGGAAGATCGAACTGTCGAAGATCGAGGTCGGTGACCTCTGCGGAAGGAATGAGATTGGCCGCGTGATTCGCGAGTTGGCGATTGATAGAGACGGAACTGGTGGAGCCGCCGAAGGCGAGAATTTTCATTTGGATATCGATGTGTTTGATTTGGAAACTTGTAGGGGCGCTAGTTGAGCAGCTTCGCAAAGGAATCTTTCGCTGACCAGAGCAGGATCGCAGAAAGCACGCCAACGAGGATCACAGGTGGCTGCGCTAGACCGCCGGGTGCGATGAAGGTGTTGAACGCGAGAATGACGACCACAATAGGACCGAGGATCAGAAGGCCCACGTTTCGAGTTTTCGGGAGGACCACGAGAATACCACCGACAATTTCGAGAACTTTAACAAAGGTCAAAAAGCCTGTTGTATACATCGCGCCCATGAAGGCGGCTGCAGCACTATCAGCTGGAGGTGATGGCACCTCGATGAAGTTCAGAAAAAAGTTCAATCCGAAGATGATGAATATGAGTCCGAGAAGACCGGCGGCGGCGAGTGTGATTTTGTTTTTCATTGGTTTTGGTTTTGGTTTTGGTTTCGGTTTTGGTTAGGACAAGTTTGATTGTGATTATTTGGCGAGACGGAAAAGAAATAGGTCCGTGTCGGATTGGGCCGTGATAGTGAATTCCCCTGAGGCTTCCTCGATCGCGAGTCCATCTGCGGTGGCGAGCGTTTCGCCCAACGTAGCGACCTCCCCGGAGATCACTTGGATCCAGGCGTTTGGCATTGAATCTGATGCGGGAACCGAAACGGTTTCTCCTGCCTCGATCTTTCCGAAAAAGATCTCAGCATCCTGTCGAATTTCGGTGGAGCCGTCCCGGCCATCTCCTGAATAGAGCAGGGTGAGATCGTTTCGTTGGGCGAGATCCGCGAGATCCTTTTCTGCATAGCGGGGGTCACCTCCGGGATCTTTTGGATGCAGCCAGATTTGATAGAGGTGCGTCTTCTTTTTGGAAGAGGGATTGAACTCGCTGTGGGTTACGCCACTGGCAGCGCTCATGTATTGAAGGTTGCCCGGCTTAATAACCGCGCCGTTGCCCATGCTGTCGCGATGTTCGAGTTGCCCTTCGATCACGTAGGTGAAGATCTCCATGCTCGAGTGCGGGTGAGTGGGAAATCCTCCTCCGGGCTGGATCGTGTCGTTGTTCATGACACGGAGTGATTTGAATCCCATGTGATCAGGATCGAAATACTCCGCGAAGGAAAACGTGAAGCGCGCATCGAGCGATCCATGATTGGCCTGACCTCTTTCGTTGGCGGGGCGTTTCGTTACTTGCGGAGTCGTTTTCGTTGTCATGTTGTCACCCTTCCGCATTGAAATGAGTACGACCAATGCCTTGTTTTTAGTCAGCTATGCGTTTTTGTTATGGCTCATGGAATTGCGGCATTTGAGATATTTTGTAATGGCAGCGGAGGAGGCGAATATCAGTCGAGCGGCTTCGCGCCTCAATGTCTCTCAGCCTGCTGTCTCCCGTCAAATCAAAGACCTTGAGGAGGAGCTGGGTATTGAGTTGTTTGTGCGCAATCATAATGGGCTCGGTATTACCGATGCGGGGCAATCGGCACTGATCCACGCTAAGGAAGTGCTTCGTCAGGCGGGCGCGATGAAGGAGGCGATGGAGAGCTTTGCCCGAAGGGGGAACAAGATTTCGATTAAAGTGGGTTTCATCCCAACTGCTCTCCCTGGATTTCTTGCGGAGGGGATGCGTGAATTCAACCGGACATACAAAAACGTATGCATTCAGATTTTTGAAATGTCTCCGAGCGAGCAAGAGAATGCCTTACTCGAGGGTTCAATCGATTTGGCATTGATTGGTGATCCCGGTCCGGCAGTGAGGCGGGATTTTAAAGTGGCTACGATTAAGAAAACCGAGATGGCGATTGTGCTTCCGGACGATCATCGTTTTGCCGGTAGGAAGTCACTCGACCTTGCGGAATTGGGGGAGGACAGCTTCTTGAGCCTTCACGAAAAACATTTTCCGGGTCGTCCTGAAATGATGGCTGACATGTTTGCCAAAGCCGGAATCAGTCCTGAGGTGACGATTCGGGCCAATGGGCTCAGCGAGTTACTCGGTCTCGTCGGCAGTGGGGCGGGGGTTGCGATGGCCCCGGCCGATATGGATCAGCTACCCCATTCCGGAGTGGTGTTTGTGAAGATGAGGAAACCGAAACTTACCCTTCTTTTCTCCGCGGCGTGGAGAGAGTCGGAAGGCAGTGAAGCGGTGAATGCCTTGGTTGAGATGATGAAGAGAGTTTGATCGGGCACCCAGGTTAGGTGAACGAAGAAAATCAATGGACCTGAAGTAGCACGGGTTTGTAACCCGTTTCGAAGCCTACCGGGGCAGAGGCTTTGGCGGATGGGCTGAGCAAACGGGTTGCAAACCCATTCTACGTTTGCTCTGCAAATGGCTTTTTGCGCTCAGATCCCAACGGAGCGGGGCGAGTCACCGACATAAGCCTGTTGAGTCGAGGCCCTAACAGGGTAAGATCTTGGGAGAGAATATGAGTTTGCCACGAATCGCTATCACGATGGGGGATCCTGCCGGTGTCGGACCGGAGATCTGTCTGGATTTGCTCGCTGATGAAGCGGTTTCGAGCTATTGCGTTCCGATCGTTTTTGGGGATAGGGCGGTCCTCGAATCCTGTGCTGAAAAGACGGGTAAGCCAATCCCGACTTCTTTTTGTGATGAGCATGAAATCAAGTCAGTCCGTGTTCCCAGTGTCTTTCAGATTGATAGCATTGGACTGAATGATTTTGAGCCGGGGGTAATCAATGCGGCTACGGGCAGAGCCGCCTACACTTACATTACCAAAGCGATCGATATCGCGCTCGCGGGTTCTGTAGGCGGAGTAACCACCGCGCCGATTAATAAAGAGGCATTGAGCCGTGCCGGAATTTCCCAACCGGGACACACCGAGATTTTTGCCGAAAGATGCGGAAGCGAGCGTTATTGCATGATGCTCACTTCGGAGATTATTACCTGCAGTCTCGTGACGATTCATGTCGGCTATGATCAAGTGCCCGGGATGCTGACCAAGGAACGTATTCTTGAGGTGATCGAACTCACCCGTGATGCGATGACGAGGATTCGTGGGAGGGAGCCCAGGCTCGTTGTGTGCGGTTTAAATCCTCATGCCGGTGAGCATGGACTTTTTGGTAACCGTGAAGAGGAAGAGATCATTCTTCCTGCGATTGAGGCGGCGCGTCGATCGGGTGCCACCGTAGAGGGGCCTTTGCCACCCGATACCGCTTTTCTGAAAGGGAGACGGGCTGAGACGGATGCCTATGTCTGCATGTATCACGATCAGGGATTGATTCCGCTGAAAGCCCTCGCATTTGATGAGGCGATTAACACGACGCTGGGGCTACCGATTGTGCGCACCTCAGTCGATCATGGCACCGCCCTTGATATTGCCTGGCAGGGAAAAGCGAATTGCCAGAGTCTGATTGAGGCGGTGCGACTCGCTGCCCAAATGAGTCCTTCGCCTGAGTAAGGCGTTCAAGAGCTTCCGCCTGCCGCAGCAGCGGAAGCCCCGGGCATAGTTCGGAAGGGCATTCAGCCCACTTCATTCACAGAAAATCACCGTCATCTAAGTCGGTTTCCAGCTCTTGGGTTTTCGGTGCCCCGGTTTGCTGATGATCTCGATATAAATCGAGTCTTCTGACTCTCCCGCAGCGGCATCAATCGCCGTGCTGATTTGGGAAAGATGAACCGTCTTAGCTTTTTCCTCAGTTGAGCCAACCCGGCACTCGAAATCGAGGTAGTCGATTCCTTCGGCGAGCTTTTTGTTGCGTTCTCTTTTGATGTACTTCCTAACATCGCTTTTGATAAACTCGATGACACGGGCTGGCTTATGGCCTGATTTTTCGAGAGGGAATGTTTTCTTCATTTTGCTTACAGAGGTTGTCGCCGGTAATGACTGCATCTCAAGAGAGGAAACGAATTATTGAGCCTGGAAGTCAGTTTAGCGAAGGTAGACACCTTGTTCCGTCGATGGGCAACTCCCTTTTGTCCAGCAAACAAGGAGGCGAATGAGGCTCCCGGAGAGATCCCTGCCCTCTAAATCCCTGAGTGAAATAAGAGGAGGGGTTGCAAAGTGCGCATTGTCATTGATAGTTTCCAGATTAACAAGGACAGCCATCGCTGCCGACTCACGTATTCTAATGAGTCCCCAATCAGTCAGACGAACATTCTCGTCATCAGCCGTTTCGGCCGATAAAGTGGTATTCCTTGAAGCCAGTATTTTCATTGGCATTACTCCATGGAAGAACAAATCCTGAAACTACTCGGGCGGAAACGATATCTGCCCTCGAATGTCCCTGAACTTCTCAAAGGACTGAAATTACCACCTGGCGATCAACAACGATTGCAGGAATCCCTCAAAGAACTCGAGCGCGGTGGTCAGATTGCCCGCATCAAAGGGAATCGCTACATTTTGCCGAAAGAGGCTGATTTGATCGCAGGTCGCATTCAAATTACCCGTGGTGGGCGTGGCTTTCTGATGCCTGATGGGCCGGGGGTCGCGGAAGTTGGGATTCCTTCGAGCGGCACGGGAACGGCGATGAATGACGATCGCGTTCTCGTAAGGCTCGATGTCGAGCCTCAAGGGCGGCGGACGAAGAGCGACAAAACCGCCTCGGGAACCGTCGTTCGAATTCTTGAACGACGCCGTTCGCAGATTGTGGGAACCTTGAAACAGGGACGTCAGTTTCTCTACGTTGTTCCGGATGATCCGAGGATGAATCATGACGTCACGGTCCCGCCGGCGAAAGACGTCGGTCGCGAGGCACGCGTCGGTGACAAAGTCGTCGTGGAGTTGAAAGAGTGGGCCTCCCGTCATGCCAATCCAGAGGGCGTCATTATCGAAGTATTAGGGCCGCCGACGGCAGAGGGCGTCGATATGCTTGCGGTGCTCAGGAACTACGACCTCCCCCTGAAATTTCCACCCCAGGTTTTGAAGGAAGTGGAAGGTATCGGCAATAAGGTTTTGGAAAGCGAAGTGGCGGGGCGTACCGATTGTCGGAGCCACGATGTCATCACGATCGATCCGGCTGATGCCCGCGATTTTGACGATGCTTTTTATCTCACTGAAGCCGGTCGAAATCGCTGGAAATTGTGGGTCCACATTGCGGATGTTTCGCATTACGTGAAATCCGGTTCAGCGCTCGATAAAGAGGCTAAGAAGCGCGGTAATTCTAGCTACCTCGTTGACCGGGTTATTCCGATGTTGCCGGAGGCTCTCAGTAATGAACTCTGTTCTCTGAAGCCAAACGTGGACCGACTTTCAAAGTGTGTTGAGTTCCTCATTAACGGAGATGGTAAAGTCCTCAAAACTCAGTTTCATGAAGCGGTGATTCACTCGAAGCGGCGCTACTCCTATGAGAGTGCATTTGAGGTCCTGCGTCGTAAGCCGAAGGATGGAATTGAGGAGATGCTTCTCGATGCGGGTGAACTTGCGATGAAAATTCGAAAGAGGCGATTTGCGAACGGAGCGCTCGATCTCGATTTTCCTGAAACCAAGATTCGCCTCGATGAAAATGGGAAAGTGACGCGCATTGAAAAAATCGACAACGACATTTCTCACCAGTTGATCGAAGAGTTTATGCTGCTCGCGAATGAGGCGGTTGCGACGCGTTTGATCAAGCTGCGCCGGCCTTCGATTCATCGGGTTCATGAGAGACCTGATCCGAAGCGCCTTTATGACTATCGGCAGGAAGTGTTGAGCCACAATTTACCGTGCGGCAATCTTGAGAAGTCTGCGGAAGTCCAAAAATTGCTCAAGCGCCTTGGGACGATTGCGATTGGCGCGGCGCTTAAAATCGGATTTCTCAAATCTTTGATGCGAGCCCGCTACGCCGTCGATCCATTGGGACACTACGGACTCGCGAAAGAGAAATACGCGCACTTCACTTCGCCGATTAGACGGTATGCGGATCTGATTGTGCATCGAACTCTTTTCGAAAAGGCGAAGTCATCGGTGACTGAACTCACTCGTATCGCGGAACATATTTCGACGACCGAGCGAAACTCCTCTGATGCCGAGCGGGATAGCAAAGATGTCAAAATGTATGCTTATTTGCTCGCGCAAATGGAAGCGGGGGATCCGCAGCAATACAAAGCGCTTGTGACTGATATTCGTAACTTCGGGATCTTTATCGATATTCCTGATCTGGGAATGAGAGGGCTCGTTCCGCTTTCGAGAATCGAGGATGATTTCTACGAATTTGATCCGACCCGCGTGCAGGTGGTTGGGCGCAGAAACAATCGCGTGATCAAGCTCGGTGACGAACTCGATGTCGAAGTCGACAAAGTGGACACCTTCAAAAAGGAAGTCGATTTTCGCCTTGTTTCGAAGGGCGGCGGTGGTGGCAAAGGAGGCCGGGGCTCTGGCCAGCAACGGAGGAGCGGTCGTGGAAAAGGCGGGGGGCGTGATGATAGAAAATCAGGTTCCGGTCAGAAACGTCGTTCGAATAGGCCCACCGGAAAATCCCGCGCAGAAGGGGATCGGGCGAAGCCTAACCGCTCTCAGGAAAGCCGGAAACAAGGTCCCTCTGAAGGCGCGCCATCCCAAGGGGGTGCTCCGAAAGGTGCGGAAGGAGATTCCGCGGCGGCACCTTCCAAGAAACGACGTTCTTCGAATTCAAGACGGAGACGCTCACAGTCGAAGAAGAAGCCTGAATAGACGAGATCCGGGGGGGATTGCGGCAGGGCCGCAGCGGCTTGAATTTCATCCCGCCTTCTGGTGACGGCGACAGCTTTTATTTCTTTCTGTAGCCGGCCCTCTTTGAGGCCGGTTCAGAAGCCCCACGTTTCGATCTGTTTAGACAAATCGCGGGGGGCAGATGAATGAAAAGACGGGGAAATCCACCCCATGTGCTTATTTTACTGGTGACGTGATCTTGCGGATCATTCACTTTTCCTCTTGATTCATCTCGGGGGCCGTAGCGCGGGCGATCACCTAACCGGAGCGAAGTTTCCTTCGCTAACCCGGGCCCCGCCACCCGGGTTAAACCCTTGCCTTCTCCACGATTCCATCAAGAGGACTGGTCACTCCGCAATGATTCAATCCCTTCGCGACATGCAAATAGATCTGGGTCGTCGAAATGTCCTCGTGTCCGAGAAGATCCTGAAGCGTTCGAATATCCGTTCCCGCCTCCAGCAAATGGGTCGCAAAGCTGTGTCTCAGCACGTGCGTCGTGACTCGCTTTTCGATCCCGGCAGCTTCGACCGCGTTGCGGAAGTGCGTCGAATAGGTTTCGGGATGAACATGGTGCCGCCTCCGAATTCCTGATTCAGGATCCACCGAGTGCTTCGCCGCGGGAAATAGCCAAAACCATTTCCAACTCTTTCCTGCCGTTGGCATTTTTCGCTCCAACGCTTTCGTTGGCATCGCTACCCCGGGCGCATCAGCTGCTCGGTCGGCTTCGTAGAGCGCTCGGGCGCGCGCCTTCCACTCTACCAATTGCTCGGCGACAGCTCGGGGCAAAATAGTCATTCTATCGCGTCCCCCTTTGCCACCGCGGATCGTTAGTTGCCCGCGTTCCAGATCAACATCCTTAATCCGCAAACGCATCAGTTCCGCCCTGCGCAACCCGCTTCCGTATTGCAATTGCGCAGCGAGGTGCGAGCTCGTTGGAATCTTATCGAGGACCTCGGAAACTTCTTTGATGCTTAGAACGACCGGAATACGCTTCGTCGTTTTCCTGAAGCGAACCTCCAGATCAACTTCCTCCCTCCCGCAGACCGCTTTGTAGAAAAAAGCGATCGCATTGAGCGACTGCTTCTGAGTCGAATAGGCGACTTCTCCACCCTCTAGAGCGTTTTTCAGAAGAGAGCCGTGATTGGGACCGAGTTCAAAAATGCCTGAGACGAGGCGTGAGGAGGAAGAAGGGTTTCCCCTTTGACCGACGAAGAACGCTGTATCAGGCTTTTTTGAGCCGGAACTTAAAATACCACCGAACGAAGTGAGCATTCATTAAAGCCAAAAACACCTTTCCAATTTCGGAAAACTTGTGAGAGACGCTCTAGAATCGAGGTGAGCCAGTCACGAGCCCATTTCGGATCCATCAGTGCCCGGGCCTTGCCGCCGCGTTCACCAACCCATCTCGCAAAAGCCCCGACGCGCTGCGAGTAAGCCTTCCGTGTTTCTTTCGCATGACTTCTTCGGCAACCCGCTTGTTGAACCGCCGCCCGGACGCGTTCTTCCAGCGTCATTCCCGAGTTCCCGTGGGCGATGCACTGAGAGAGCCATTGCAAATACCAACGGATCGCCTCCGCCCACTGTCGCATCTGCCATGATTCCCGTTCTTTTGAAGAAATTTGAGCCCGCCAGAATTGCACTGCCGTTTCACGGGAAGGGGGCAAATGATGAGCCATGCGCCAATTCTCAAACCATTCAAGCAAGAGGGTGTAGCCATACTGTTCAGAGCGCGACACATCACGTGAAGCATTCAGGTCAGCTCGCCAGTCGAAGTTTCGTTTGGGGGTAGCGTTCATGAGAACAGTATATCCCACCTACTGTTCAAAAGAGCAATTTTTAAATCCGTGCTTCGTTTCCTGTGAATATCAAGACCTATTAGGCAATCGAGGGATATCCAGCGTCCAGGCGGGAGGTATCAGTTACTTAATGGGTTCGGATAGTAAAATGTTATTAGATCAATTTTGCGGCTCAAAATGAAGGTATAAAAATCTAATTAGGCTTGACGCTGTATAGGATTCTGCGTCTAATTGGGCACTGCCTGCGACTCCGAATCCCGAGTGGGATATTAGAGAGTGCGTGGGATAATAATACTGATAGGCTTTAAAATGAAACTTCTGCTAGTGACTATTCTCTCCGTAATCACCTTCTCTAGCGCTTCAGCTTTCGACGATGAGATTATAGCTAAGCATAAAGAGATTGTTCGTCTTAGGGCAAAATCCGTTGAACTCGCCAAGAAGCAAGAAGGCATGGACCCGGGCATTATTGAATCCCTGCAAATGGAGCTTTTGAAGGCGAAGGGTAAACTAGCTGCAGAACAGAATGACATTAAATCACAGATTGGATACCTTCAGGAATCTATCAAAATTCTAGCCAAAACAAGAGACAGGTTTAAAGGGATCGCTGAAGGCGATGAGACGTTGGCAAATATGGTGATTGGTTTCGACATCGGAATTTTGCAACTTGAGACTGAGGTTCTAAAGCTCCGGCGAAACAGCAAGAAGCCTATCAAGTCGCAGTAGGCAAGACGCGCCCTGTCGGAGTCGGCAAAGCCGACACTCGACAGAGCGGTCTGCCTATGCTTTTACGTTGTGCCTGAAAATATGAAGAGCATCTTCGAGCCCGTCCAAATCGCTTGGGCATTGATCTGGCGCTCGACCGTTTTTGCTCCAGTATTCCTAGTCTTCTATATTCTCGCGGTCGCTACTTGGATGTGTCGATTCGTCCTCCCTGTATTGATCTTTGTCTTTGCTTGGGCTCAGGACTGGTTCTCAGTAGTGGTTTATGGGTTGGCATGGATTTTTTCAGTGGCAATCTGGCGATGGACTCGATTTCGCGCATTGCTTGAGTCACCTCCTTCACTGCTTTGAACCGATGCCGTCGGGGCCCACCTAACATGGGCACAACAAGTCGGCGCTGGACAACCCGTAAAACGCTGTGAGTTGATTGACTTCCCTGATCAGAATCCCTAATCTCCAACCGAGGTCGCGCTCCCGTTTACGGGTCGCCAGGCCTTGAACGTTGTGCGCCGAGCAAAGCGAGGCGCTTCTTATCGGGTGAAAGTCCCGTTGTTATAAACCCTAACCAGAAATAACTACCGAGTGTTGCGTAGATGTTAGCTAAGTCATTGAAAATCGCGGGAGCCACCGCGTTACCAACGAACAGCCCGAAGCCGAAGGCGGTGGAAGGATGGCGGAACAGCATCGACGAAGCGTACACAGACCGCCATGGCGCGAAGCGCTGATAATACAGCGAAGCGAAACTGCGGAGCCTGACGAAGGAAGGCAAAAGTAACGAGGCCGCAGGGAGGTTCGCAACCTCCCAAAGATTGATACAGCCTCGTAAGTAGTAAGATGTGAAAGTCGATCCGGTAACGTTACGGAGAAGACAGCATCCTGAGACACGCATTGGTGAGTGTGTCAGGATTTGATCGGGGTCGGATATAAGATCGTGGCACGGTTACAAAGAAGCGCATAAATGAACCCGAAAGAGCTAAATAGCTTGAAACGGGCACCTCGAACTCGGGAATCGGAACGAAGTGGAGATAGACTGCCTTTGAGGCAGCCCGAAGGGTGAGTGAATCGAATCAACCCTTGCCGCCATTCCTGCCTACTGGGCAGGCCGTCCCTCAACCACTAGAGGAAGTTGCGGTCGGGTGCGGGAAGGAGTCAGCCTGGCCTCCGTAGCCTTGGCGAAGGAGGGACTCACTCATAGTAGTCAGAGAGGGTAGGACCGATCACATGGCGAAGGGGTGGGCAGAGAGGCAAAGCGAGCAAAGCACTCACTGCGGAAGAGGATTGCTTCCGAGATCGGTGTCAAGCTCCCTGCTTGCATTGGCGGCGGAGAACTGGTTCATTGATCCAGATGCTCTGTCGAAAGCGCGTCTCTCTGAGGAGCCCTGTGCGGGAAAATCGCACGCAGGGATCTGCGAGGGGGGCGCCCGGTAACGGGTGTCTCTACCTCAATCGGCTAATAACAAACAAATCTACATGAAACTGATTAAACGCATCCTCGTCGCCTTCTCATTCATCATCCTTGGTCTCGTCCTGTTCTCGTTGGTCGGACCGTTGATTTTCTCTGGTGATATGAGGGCAATCGGAGCAGCCGCCTTTCCGTTTATTGCCATCATTTTCGGGATCATTGGATTCATTGTCGGCGGACGAATGCAATCGAAGCCTAAATAGGAGCGTTCCTTATGTGACCATAAGACATGTGATTCATTTTGGGATTTCGCGATCATTGGCGCTTGCTGTCAATTACTTAGAAAGAAAAAGCCGAACAAGATGCTGAGCTCACACCCTGACCGAACCGGGGCGGAATTTCTTTTCTGATTCGTGGCATCAGACGGCTATCACGGAGCACCCTCCGGTGAGGGGTTGGTGCGCTAGGAAGTTCGGAACTCTCCCTCAAGTTGGGGCGATCGGTTCATCGCTACGTTCCCGTTTTATGCGGCGAGGTTTCCTCGTTCCGACTTCTAAGGGAATCTTTTTCCTGAATTCGGTGTTTTGAAACGATCGATGGGCGCTTATGCTGTGAGGAACCGGGAGAGGCGTCTCTTTCCCTGAACTGATGATGTTTAATTCCCGTTTACCGATTATGAAACGACTGCTCTTTCTAGGGTTCGCTCTTGCGATACTTTCGCCTTGCCTCCTCGCCGCGGGCGAGAGGCCCAACATCCTTTTCATCCTCGTTGATGATCAGTCGCCGTTTGATTTGAAAGTCTACAATCCGGATTCGATTCAGGATTCCCCGACGATTGACCGTCTTGCTTCCGAAGGGATGGTTTTCGATGGCGCGTATCATATGGGGTCATTCAGCGGAGCGGTGTGCACGCCGTCACGTCATATGATCATGACGGGGCGAACGGTGTGGCATCTTCCTAATGCGTTGGGGGGCAAATATTGCCCCGATGATATAGAGGAAAATGTCATCGCGGAGGTTTTCAACCGGGCCGGCTACGACACGATGCGAACTTGTAAAAAGGGGAACAGTTACGCGGCTGCGAATGGGAAGTTCCAAGTGGTGCACGATGCGACAAAGAGGGGCGGAACCGCTGAAACGGGAAGCGCCTGGCATGGTGACCAGGTTATGAATTATCTCAACGAGAGGGAGAGCGCCAAAGATGAGGACCCGTTTCTGATCTATTTCGGATTTTCACATCCTCATGATACTCGTGACGGCACCCCTGAGTTGCTCGCCAAATACGGGGCTACGAATCACGCCGACAAGAAGACTTTTCCTCCTGCGAATTCCAAGCAACCTGCCTTGCCGGGGAATTATCTGGGTGCGCACCCGTTTCATCATGGGCATCCCGGTCTACGCGATGAAGTTTCAGTCTCGGGTGTTTGGGAGCGTCGGGATGAACTCACGATTCGAAATGAGTTGGGGCGGGAGTTTGCCTGCAACGAATATATCGATCAGCAGATGGATCGGGTTTTGAAGAAGCTTGAGGAGACGGGGGAACTCGACAACACCTACATTGTCTACACGGCGGATCATGGCATGGCGATTGGTCGCCATGGGTTGCAAGGGAAGCAGAATTTGTATGAGCACACCTGGCGCGTGCCATTCATCGTCAAGGGGCCCGGGATTGAGGCGGGCTCGCGTGCCCAGGCGAATTCCTATCTTCTCGATGTGCTACCAACCTTGTGTGATCTTGCTGGAGTCGAGGTTCCTGATTCAGTTGAGGGCAAGAGCCTCAAACCTGTTCTCTATGGGGAAAAAGAAACGGTTCGGGACACTCTTTTTGGCGTGTATTGCGGGGGGACGAAGCCGGGAATGCGGTCAGTGAAGAAGGGGGATTGGAAGTTGATCAAGTATGACGTCATGGATGGCGAAGTGCGTGAGACTCAGCTATTTAATCTTGCGGAGAATCCCCACGAATTTCTTTCCGAGCACGGTAAGGCTAACGCCGCGTTAACCGACCTCGCGGAGAATCCTGCATACGCGGAGAAGCTCGTGGAAATGGAGGGGTTGCTCCTTTCTGAAATGCGTCGTCTCGACGATCCCTATCGTCTTTGGAATCAACCGGACGACGGCCTTGAGCCTCCGAAGGCTGCGGTGAAGAAACCACGCAAGGATCGCGTGAAGGAGAGAAAGACGTCCGCGAGGGTGGCGAAGTAAAGCGTGAGGATTTAGCTCTCTGCTTTTTTCCAGAAAGACGCTCTGGTCTTTGACGCTTTCTTTTGAGCGGACGGAGCAGGTTTCTTGACTGGCTTTCTGGCGGTAGTGCTTGTTTGGGCGGGCGCGAGGATTGCGGCATTCGCGTTGATTCCGTGATGAATTTTTCGACTCCAGGCGCGCATTGCTCCTTGCGTTTGCCCCCACTTCCCGAGGCTGCCGGGCTGAAGTTTCCCTCCTTTGAGTTGATCGACCATCGCGTAGAGCTGGCGACGGGAGCGCGCATCAACCACTTCCACTTCAACGGTCGTGCTCCCTGCCCCTATGGTCTCTTTTTTCTCGCTTAGAACTTTCAGCGCGGAGGCTGCGATTCCGGCATAGGGCATGTAATTCACGGCGAACAGAGCAGGATTACTGGGACGCAATTCCGTTAAGGCTGCTCGCACCGCAAGAGTGCTGGAGCCGCGGCGCTTTGTGATTTTGTAGCTTTTGCTCAGCTCTCTTTCGAGGATGTCTTCGAATTGTTCGGCCAGCTTTTCGCTTTCTTCCCGGGTTGCTTTGCGAATTTTAGGATCGTTGCTTTTCGAAGGAATCACCTTCACGTCTTCAACGATCACTTTGGTGTATCGCTTCATCCTTTCGGGGTCCGCTTTTCGAACGAGCGCCTTGTTTCCCAGCTCCCCGAGTGGGCCTGATTGAGTCTCCAGTCCACGATACGAACTCAGGTAGTGGCGCTTGTCGGGCTCTGTTGTTTCACAGCTGGTTAGAAAACAGATGGGCAGAAGAAACAGTGCACGCTGGATTACCATACATTTGGATCGCGCTATTTTAGGGTTCCTGCAAACAGAAATTTACGGTGGTCGTAATTTTTTGAAATTCAACCATTTACGCGAGGCTTACGATTTGATGGATCGTAGGCCTCGCTATATAAGAGTATACTAGGCGTCTAAGAGCTCCTACTGACTCTTTGTTTTGCCGAGCACCTCTAGATCGTGAATGGACCAAAAGAGCCTATGTTCTCCTGTTTGAGTAATCTTTACAAATTTGGCGATGTCCTCTTTGAACTCAATTTCAGTGATCGCCTTTTCGCCTTTCCCTTTTTTCACCTTGCTCTTCCAGTGCACGCCGTCTTCGGAGAGTTCGACACTGTAGCCGCGTGGAAAGTCATTTCGGGAAGAGCCTGCATTTAGTTTCAGGCCACTGATGAGTGTCGCGGCGGGCAACTCAACCTGGAGCCACATACCGTTGGTCATGCTTTTTCCGGTTGTCCAGCGAGTCCCGAGGTCTCCATCGACGCAACCGTCTAAATCCTTGGATCCGTGGCTCGAGCTGAGTTTCCACTTCTCTTTTCCGGGTAATGTCTGAGGAACGGATGCCAGCAGCTCTTCTTGAGTCCAAGGTGTCTTTCTCGATAGGTTCGCTGCGCGCACCTGTGAGACTTCTTCCGTTGAGATAAAACCGAGGCTATGACCAAAACTGTTTCTCAGGTAGGAAAGCACTTCGGCTATCCAGGCATCTCCGTTCGATTCCATGGAGATCATTTCCCCGGGATAAGCTTTCCCTTCGATGGGGCCGGTGAGTCCGTGAAGGACCACTTTTATCGCCAACTCCCGGTGCCCTGAGATGATCGATGAGTCGACGAGCGATGGGGCAAGTGTCATTTCGGTTCCCGGAAGAGAGGTTCCTTTTCCGTCCGCTCCGTGACAGGCGAAACAAAGTGCGCCGTATGTAGCGTGTCCTTTTTTGAACTGAGTGATTTCATCATTCGACAGCTTCTTGGGCATTGCCTGTTCGCCTGTCAGCATCTGCTTTCCAAACTCTTGCACCCCTCGGGTTTGATTGGAAGCCATCGTGGATTGAATCAACTCTTTGTGATCTGTCCACTTGAGGAGTTTCGCTGTCATCAAGGCCTGAACGGCGACGTCTGCATCGGCATCGCCCGCGAGGGAGCGAACCAGACCAGCTAGAGAGTCGTCACCTTTTTTGAGCGAGGTCTCGCTCACGCGAACCGCGGCGCGTCTCACTTGAGGATGAGTGTCTTTTGCCGCCGCTTGAATAACTTCGGGGTTTGCTTTGCCAAGGCCTTCGAGGGTCCAGAGGGCGTGCATCTTGGCGAGATAGTTTTCACTGCCGTTCACCATTTTAACCAGTGCCGGTGCAACGCTATGATCTCCCTTGAGAATGAGAAGTTTCTGAGCGGTGTCTCTCCACCAGCCGTTGGGATGTTCGAGATGAGCGACTAACTCAATCGCGGATTCATCCAGCATTTTCGGCTGAGGTCCTCGCTCGTAGTCGTCATGGACGACTCGGTAAATGCGACCTCGCCCGACGTTGTCGGCAAGACCATATTGATCGATGACGCCACGCAAGTAGGAACCGGGTTTTGTCCAGTTGCCTTGCTGAATGATGCCGCGATACATGTCGACGATGTAGAGACAGCCATCGGGGGCCGTCACCATATTGACGGCGCGGAAATTGGGATCAGTCGAGCGAATGAACTCGTCTTTGTCGTAAGCGTTTTTGAGATAGGTAACGCCTTCTTTTACCTCGACCTTGCTGCGGCGGATCAATCGGCCGACCGGCTCGGAAAACAAGAGGTCGCCTCTGATATCTTCGGGAAGTCGGTCCCCCCGGAAGACTTCCTCTCCGCAGGTCGCGGTGAAATGATTGAGGGTTTTTTCTTCGGGACGGAAACGCTTTTCGCCTCCCTGGACATCAGGGATCCCGACAAGCGGGAAGACTTCTCGATAGCCCACGGAGAACTGGTCACTGACATTGAACTGTCCGTAAACGATCGGTTGCTGGAAGTTTAATGGCCCCATCTCTCCGCCGGCATTCACATACCAGGGCTTGCCATGATTATCCTGGGTTAATCCCCATTGGCCACCGTTGGGCGCGGTTGACTCTTTAAAGGCAAGTCCGTCGGGATTGTAGCGAAGTCGGTAGGCGCTGTAGGTTGTGTAAAGCCAGTTGTCCATCGACCAGATCAGACCGCTCGGTTGGTGTTCCATGTTCCCGCCGCGTTCGCCGCCTTCGAAGAACAGCGTCTTTTCATCAGCGACGCCGTCTTCATCGGTATCGCGATAGGAAAAAATGTCGAGGGTGTTGGTCTCTTGCACGAGGAGGCGATCATCCAGTGGCAGGATTTGTCGGGGAAGGAGAAGGTTGTCGATAAAGATGGAGTGCTTGTCCATTTTCCCATCACCATTGGTATCTTCATGAAGTGAGACACGGCTGGCTGGCTCCTGCTCGCCGGTGGCATCAGCGTCCTGCATGTAGGTGAGCATCTCTGCGACGAACATTCTGCCATTTCCGTCAAAGGCACAGACAACCGGCTCCTTGATAACGGGGTCACCGACTACGAGCTCGAGATGATAGCCTTCAGGGAGTTGAAATGTTTTGAGGCTCTCCTCAAAAGAAAGCATCGGAACGGGATCGACCTTGGGGAGTTGTGTCTCGGACTCTGCGGCAAAGCTAAGCGCAGCGGTGCCGAACACGGGGATGAGACTGAGAAGAGTGGATTTGCTGATCATTGGTAGGGAAGAGGCTTTTAGCGGTGAGATCGATACCTGATAGGTCCCGCTTTCGCAAGGACCTATGACTAACGTAAATCCTGACGAATTAGGAGTGATTTAGAATTCATCGGAGCGCGCTTGGGCAAACCGAATTAAGCTAAGCTTCGATGTCTTTGGAAATTTTGTATCAGGATCAATGGATTGTGGTGGTCAACAAGCCTGCGGGAATGCTGGTTCATGCAGGGCGTGACCCGGAGCCGGATGATCAAATCGCGATGAAGGTGGTGCGTGATCAATTGGGCCAGCGCGTCGGAACGGTTCATCGACTTGATCGCCCCACTTCCGGGGTATTGCTGTTCGCTTTGGATACGGCGATTGAAGCAGCGTTCAGGCAGCAATTTGATGATCAGGTCATTGGGAAAAAATACCTCGCTGTCGTTTCGGGGGAATCGCCGGCGGCTTGGGTTTCTGAAGAACGATTGCAAAAAGACGAAGGGGAGCCACACCGCGAGGCGAAAACAGAATTTGTTCGCGAACGCGTCGTCGAGATTGAAGGGGAACTGTTTTCGGTGTTGTCAGTCGCGCCGCATTCGGGGCGATATCATCAGATTCGAAAGCACTTACTAGCCGCTGGATTCCCTATCGTAGGTGATTACCTCTACGGTGATATTCCCGAGATGGAGCGAATAGCTGAACTGATCAAGCAGCCGCGATTGATGCTTCATGCACACCGTCTCAAATTTTACCATCCGGTGGAAGGAGTGGACATCGAGGTGTCTGCGCCGTTGCCTGAGCGATTCACACCTTTTTCCATCGTCTGAAAATAGGCTCCAGGCATTGGGTCTGGTATTGTAATTTCCCTGAAAAACGCAAGGAGGGGCGCTGCAGTGTGAGCTATTTATCTTCTGAACGTAGCAACTGTCTTCGGGCGAGGCAGTCGAAACTCCATCTTGTTCGTTGTTTCGAGGAGTGATTAATCAAGTAATCACTCCCGTCTCGATCCAATTGGTGAAGGGCCGTTTTCTGAGAAAACCACAATCGAGATCGTCGCAAGAACAATGATTCGAGAAGTTAGAGTATGAATGCGCATCAAATCACGCTGTCATCTTGAAATGCCCTTTCCAACCATAAGCCCTCCGCGAAACAGCTAAGACCATGAATTGAAGGTTAGAAGAAGTCTGATTCAAAAATATTGCTAGGTTTTGTAATTCCCTCATACTGCTGGCAACTTACCAACCATGAAACTTTGTTTATTCTATCCTTTTTTGAGTTTGTTATTCGTAGCGACCGCGTGCACTGACCTCAGCAAAGTGGAGAGAAAAAGCGAGAAGGACCCTCTTGAAGCTGAGCCGGCTGTGATTCCTGAGGAGCCTGTAAAAGTGGTTGTTGAAAAGGAAAATGAGTTGAAGGAGGAGGGGGACGCAATAGAAGCTCCCGCTGAAACGGCTGTCGCCGAAACGCTACCTCCAGAGGGCGATAAATATCCTTTCGCCCGAATCATTGAAGATATAAACGGCCGGGCAATCGATGTCCAAGTGCTAGCGAAGCAAGGGGCGAAGATTGGTTTTCAACTAAGCGGATCCATTCAAAGGTTCATTATGCCGATCGTAAAATTGAGCGAGAAGGATCAAGTATTCCTGAACGAGTTGGATGATGGCGGGAATTTTGACGTCATTGAAAAAGCTATTTTGAAAGCGACCGAACTCGCAGGGAGGAGTGCGACCTGGCATCGTGAAATAGTTCGAGCTGAAAAAGAGGCAGAAGTGCTGAAGATTCCCCGTCTTACCGCCTTGCTAATCGAGAATGATTCTCTCAGTGAATCAATCGAGAAAGAAATTCTGTATACTACTGAATTTCGCAATTGGGCCGGGAGAACTTTTGTGCTTTGCCTGATTCGAATTGAGCCTCAGGGAAGTCGCATGGCAATGACGGATGAAAAGGCGGCAAATCGCAAGGCAGCAAAAAGTTACGGGGTTAGAAATCGTCCCGCTATCATGGTCAATGTTCCAGGGGATGGGGCGAATTTTGCCGTTCCGCTGGCGAACGTAAAAACAGCTGATGATTTGATCCGCGAAATCCAGATCGTTTTAGACGATCCCGGCAAAATAAAGCACTACATCGAAAGTAAAGATGGTGTTGAATGAATTGCGATTGATTCGGTTTTTACTTCCCGTCTTTTTGAACTGGTGATGTTGCCGGAGGGGATGAGTTAGGACCTGTGATTGCGCTTCAGGTTAGTTCTTCTCATTGAGACGTGGCAATACAAGATTCAATCTCGCTTTTGAAGTGGTCCCGGAGAACGGAGCCATTGAACTATTGAGGCATTGATGCTGTTCCGGTGGGGCGAAACCACAAAGAACAGAAAGATGAAACGAAAAAGAAGGCATTTGAGTACTGAATTTAAATCGCGAGTGGCACTCGAAGCGCTCAAAAGTACCCGCACGATCAATGACATCGCGAGGGAGAACGCGCAGTCTCAGCGCAGGTGAGCGCTTCGAAGAAGGCGCTGGAGGACAGAGTTGACGAACTCTTCGCGAGCAAAGCTGAGAAGTCTTGCGAGCTCTCTCAAAAGGAAGTGAGTGAAGCGAGGCTGGAGCGCAAAGCGGGGCAACTTAACATTGAGAAAGAGTTCCTCGGGAAAAAAGTGCAAACATCTGGGGTTCGATCTCAGCGATAAGCGATGATTGAACCAAACCGGCTCCAAGAGCGAGGATCGATAAAAACCCGATCTCACTGGCAACATTAAAAGGACTATTTCGATCGGCACGCTCGAAAACCCAGTTTGGTATACCCTGACATATCCACAAGGAATTCATAAGAAATTCAGAAGGAAATTGCATAGAACCGGGAGAGAGAAGCCCCAGCATCCTTTGGAGCAACGGAATCTGAATAGGCGCACTTTTCACTCCGTTACAGGTGCGCCCAATCAGATTCCGCCTTCCAGACAACTTCCCCCTTGCGCATCCAACTAGCACCGGCTACCACTAGCGCCCCCAATGAAACGATAGCTTCACTAACTAAGTAGTGGCCGGGCCACGGGGTCCAACTCAATTTTCTGACATCGAAAAAGCGTAATAACGTTTCAAAGAGGCCGCCAAACACCTTGTTGGAGAATGGTCTCAAAAATTGAAATACCGGTTAAAAGTGATTCAAGGGAAGATAGGAGCGCTTGAGAAGCGGTAGTCTATTCAAAGCTTTAAGAAAAAATTACAAAACTGATTCTTGTAAGAAACCCTGAAACCTGTAAAAACTTCAGAGACCGATCAAGAAATTTACCTATTCGTCCATGACCAGATTTTCCCGACTACCGCTTATTTTTCTACTCATTGCCTTCTGCTCTGCATCGAATGGACAGGAAATTGCGACGAAAAAATTTCTTCAACACAGTCAGGTAATCAGCTCCGACAAATGCATTGAGTGCCACGAATCGGAAATCAAGACGTGGCAGGATACGAAGCATTACGCGAACAAAGATTTACATAATAGCGAGAAAGCTGCTGAAATCGCGAGGAACATGGGTATTGCTTCGCCTTCTCAGATTCGTAGTAGCGGCCTCTGCACCCAGTGTCACTTTACGGTCCAGAAACTGGGGAGTGGACCTGCAAAAGCGATCGGCGGGGTCGGTTGTCAGAGTTGCCACGGCGGGGCCAAGGATTGGCTCGAGACCCACAACACCGGTGATCGGCGGGAGCCAGATGATTCGGCGGCTGCGCTTGATAAGCGAATCGTAGAAGCAACTTCCAAGGGGATGATTTATCCTCATAATGTTCACGAGGTGGCCGCGAATTGCTTCAGCTGCCATATCGTAACTGACGAGAAATTAGTAAACCAGGGTGGGCATCCTCCGGGGAGCGAGCTCTTTGAATTGGCCTCATGGCTCAAAGGCGAAGTCCGACATAATTTTTTCGAAAGTAAGGGCGAGACGAATGCCGAGACTTCGATGGAGCGCCAGCGACAACTCTATGTGGTCGGTAAATGCCTCGAAATGGAATACAGCCTTCGCGGATTGGCTCGTGCCAAGGAAAAGGCAGATTATGGAAAGGCGATGGGCCGCCGGTGTGGAACTACTCGAAAGGGAATCGAGGAAATTGTTTCCACTTTAGGAGCAGATGCTCCGGACGAATTAAACAAGATTCTGGAGTTGGTGAGTGTTCCCGGTCTCCTTAAATTCTTTAACACGGACCCGTTGAACGCGGCAGCAGATGAAATTCAGAAGTACACGGCGGCCTTTGTGGAAGGCAACGATGGAAGCAAGTTGGGGGCTATCGATCGCTTGATTCCTTCGGAGGGCAAAGGCACCGCTTACCAGCCCTGAGCCGGCATCATGGCTGAAGAGAAGATTATAACACCGGAGATTCCAAAGCGGTGGGATGTTCCTTACGCTGATGAGCTGCCGAGCGCTGAAATGAGTTACGAGCAGGTGCGTGAATTACTTCACGGCCCGCTTAAGCAGCTCACTAAGGAAAGGAAGCGATTTCCCGGCGATCTCGATTTGCCCGGTATCCTGCGAAACGACACGCGAATTCGCAGTTTTAGAAAGGGCGAAATCATTGTCCGGGAGGGGGAATACGGGAATTCCGCATTTCTAATTTTGCGGGGTAAAGTCAACGTAGTGATGTCTCAGCTGCCGGCTAAATCGGGCGGAGGCAAACTCGGAACCTCGACTGAAAAGTTCTTTCGTTCAGCGGCTAAACTTTTTCAGAAGTCATTCAAATATCCGGAAAACCGGAGAAAAGTGAGTGCTCCCGAGGCGGAGACAGGGAGACGGCAGATCGTGCATCTGGAAGATTTTTCTGAATTTTTGGTCGAGAATTCTGATTCAGAGTTAGATCCGGAACGTGTCAAAACGCTTACTTCTGAGGGGAGTCACGCCGGAGAATTCTTTGGTGAGTTTGCTGCTTTTAGTAGAATGCCACGGACTGCCAGTGTGTTGGCAGCGGAAGACGAAACGGAACTGCTCGAGATTAGGTGGCAGGGGCTGCGGGATATTCGAAAATACTCTCAGGGATGGAAGGAGATGATGGACAGCCGTTACCGGACTTCGTCACTCAATACGCACCTCTCGAATGCCGAGTATCTGAGAAATCTCGAAGGATGCGGGAATGTTGTATCTGATCTGGGAGTAAAGAGTGATGAGGTCCCTGAGCTTTCTTATATTGCCAATCACTCTCAGTTCAGGTCGTTTGGGGAAAATTCGTGGAAGGCAAGTTTTAAGGAATTGGCCGAAGCCGGGCTCACCGATCTGGGAGCAAGCGAGCCGGTCATCGTGAAGCAGGGGAGTATCGTAGGTGAGTTGATTGTGATTAGAAATGGCTTCGTTAGGGTCACTAGAAGGTATAACCACGGTGAGAAGACGGTCGCTTACCTCGGTAAGGGTCAAACTTATGGAATGCTGGAGCTTTACCACAATGCCGGTCTCCAAGCCGAGGAGTTTGGGGAAGAGCATCTCACGTCTCAACATTCCCTGAGCGCGGTGGGGTACGTTGATATTCTCGTTGTGCCATCTCCAATTATTCAGGAAGTCGTCGTGCCTAAGTTAACCGCTGAAGAAACTCGCAAATTTGATGCGGAGATAGAGTTGATCAAAAAAGACGGAGAGTTGGAGGCTGATAGCGATGGCAAGATCATGGAATTTCTGCTCCACGAACGGGTAATCAACGGTACCGCTGCGATGTTCATTGATCTCGATCGCTGCACTCAGTGTGATGACTGTGTTAGGGCTTGTGCAACGACTCATGACAACAACCCCCGCTTTATCAGGGCTGGTAAGGCCGAGGAAGGAATTCAATTCACCCATGCTTGTATGCATTGTGTTGATCCGGTCTGCATGATCGGATGTCCGACCGGGGCGATTCATCGCGATGCCACGGGAAATCAAGTGGTGATCAATGAAAGTACCTGCATCGGGTGCAGCACCTGTGCGGATAATTGCCCCTATGATAATATCCAGATGGTGGAACTTAGAGACCAAGGTGGAGACTTAATGCCGGGAACGCGAGTCGACCCGGTTGAAGGCAGGGTTCGCCTCTCGCCTTTAGAGGATTCGCTCCGGAAAGCGACCAAATGCGATCTTTGCGAAACTTTGGTTACGGGGCCTGCCTGCGTGAATGCCTGTCCCCACGACGCCATGATTCGCGCGGACATGACGCGGCCAGATGATCTAATCAACTTCATGAAGCGGCAATGAAATTTTCGCAGCGAAAATGGAAGAGCAGCCTTCTTCTCATCGTTTTTTCCGTCTTCGTCTGGATCGTTTGGCGAATCTGCAGAATCGGATTCGGTCCAACAGATGTCTACACAGGTGCCGCACTCCTTGGGCTGACCTTGTTTTTGGCACTCTTCAACCTGCGGAAAAAAATTCCATTTATCCCCCTTCTCCGTGCGTCGACCTGGATGCAGATTCACATCTATTTAGGACTTTTTTCGGTAGTGCTTTTTTTATTGCATGCTGAATTCAGAATCCCGTCAGGGGTTCTTGAAACGGTCCTTGCGGTCGTTTTTTTGATCGTCGCAGTGAGTGGAATGATCGGGCTGTATCTGTCTCGTAAGCTCCCTTCATTGATGAATCAGTCAGGGCAGTCGGCGAACTATGAGAATATTCCGAAACTCCGAAAAAGAATTAGTGATGAAGTTCATCAACTGATCATTAAGGCTGAAGAGGAGTGTCAGTCATCGACAATTCCTGAGTTCTATTTCGGTCATTTAAGGGCTTTTCTTGAGTCGTATCCCTCTGTAATGCAGTCACTGGGATCGGAAAAAAAGCGACTCTCACACCGTCTTACGAATGAGCTTGAAGCGCGCCTACGTTATCTTTCGGACGATGAGAAACTGATTGCAGTCGAATTGGAAGAGTGGATCAAGACCAAGGAAAATCTTGATTTTCAGTATGCTTCGCAGCGAATCTTGAAAGGCTGGCTCTTTATTCACATACCCTTCACCTGGTCACTCATTTTACTCGGGGTTGTTCATGGTGTTTTTGCTCTTTTATACGGAGGCAATAATTAGAAGCGAACGAACCTTTTTATCCGCCTTCCCATTCTTAAAAAGTAAATGTCAAAGGACCTCCATCGATCCGGTCATCGCGAACGGGATTACAATCGGCCGAATGCCAAGTGGATGTGCGGGCATTCCCCGGAAGGCAGAGAATGTCCTCTGGGGCCCTGCGCAAAGGGAGATTGTCGCGGCACCGGAGAGTGCTTGCCGTTTAAAAAAGGGGAGCGGTGGTATTGTTCGAGGCGCGAATCTTTGGGAGGGGAATGTCCAACCGGCCCTGGCTCGAGTGGCCAATGCGGTTGCAGTCTGGCCCCTTGTCGTCCCCGACGTTCACTGCGCGAGGTTCGAAAGCTGGCGAGTATCGGAGTGGTCCTTTTGACATTGGGATTCCTGATCGCGGTATTGTCGGCGAATCCAAATGAGGTCGTGATCAATGCGGGGGAGTTGACCTCCGCTCATGCCGGGACGAATTTGGACTGCCAAAGTTGTCATGTAGAGCCTTCCTTTGCGGATTTGGGGTCCCTTTCAATTTCTTCCTCTACAAATGAACTGGCGATCGCGAACAGCCAATTGTGTCTGGAGTGTCACGGCGACGAAATCGGGGATTGGGAAACCTCGGCCCGTTATGCTCATGGGTGGACGGTCGCGCATGCCGAGGCAAAAACCAAGAATGCTCAAGGGGATGTTGCCAAATCAGGGAGCGACTTCAATAAAGTCGGTTTTGAACTGTGGCTTGCATCGAAGATTCCGGGTCTAGGGAGTCGTCCAGGTGAAGAGATTGCCTGCTCAACCTGTCATCAGGAGCATCATGGTCCCGAGTTCTCGTTAACCAAGCTAGCGGATCAACAATGCCAGGTCTGTCATCAGAAGCAGTTTCATAGTTTTGACAATGGGCACCCCACTTTCGCTTCAACGAATTATCCCTATTCAAGACGGACGAGAATCTATTTTGATCATGCCAGCCACTTCGGAAAGCACTTTGGCAAAAATGAAGAATTCCGCAGAGCGGGCTACGATCCAGAGAATCCCTTCGCGCAAAGTGCGTCATGTAAGGAATGTCATGAAACGGATGCCAATGGCGGGTTCATGAAAGTGAAAAGCTACGAGGCTAGCTGTGCCAAGTGTCATGAGGGATTCGTGAAGGGCGGGGAGGCGCTCACTTTTTTGGCAATTCCTGAAGTATCGGATACAGCGGCAACGGGTGAATGGCCAAAGTCCAGTTACGGATTGATTCCCTCAATGCGTCTCTTTTTGAGCGATGAGCTGAATAAACGGGTGTCAGAGTCGGGGAGCGAAGATGAACTGGGGAGTGTGTGGATTGGAGATGAATCAAATGCAGAGGTCGCATCTGCGGTGGGGGAAGAACTACGGGATTTGTTTTTCAGTGCCTGGGAAAACGGTGGCTTGACCCTCGCTTCGAAAGTGGCAGAGAACGAATATACTCATGATCTGGGTGCGGATACGCCGAGCCTCTTTTCGGGGTTGTCTATTGATACGGTGAGGCGCCTACTCTTCCCCGGGACGGGGAGTAATCTGTCAGAGATTATTTTTCCTGCGATTGATCGGAAGACGTTAAATCGTCACCTAAGTAAAACGGGGGAGCGGTCGATTGGTTTGTGGCCCACGAAAAGCGCCGCTCCGCTGACAGCAGTGATGAATCATTTTCTATCTTATCGCGAAGGAATTGGGTCTGATCTCGAATTGCTCAGCCGGTTTGCCGGAGAGGATGGGAATTTGCGTCTCGATGAATTAAGCGGCGCCCGCGAGGCAGAGCTTTTTGCGGTTGAGAGAATCGTCTGGGAGATAAAACAGTTGTATCTGGAGTTGAATGAAAGTGGCGCGCCTTACCTGGAGGAGTTGGAAATACTTCACGGCGGAATTCTTGATCACGAGCCGACCGAGTCTGTTTTGAAAAAAGTCTTTCTTACCGCGAATGCAGATTCCGAATTCGCTGCGGGAATCGTTGAGGAAGTGGATGCTTTCCTAAGTGGCGGTTTCCCCTCGGCCGTGCCAGAAGAACCGCAGGTGGGCGATTCAAAATCAACTTCAGGCGCCAATGATGATTTCGGAGGAGACGACGATTTCGGAGATGACGCGGCAAAAGCCCCCGATGCGGCTGGCGATGATGATTTCGGAGGAGACGACGATTTCGGAGATGACGTGGCAAAAGCCCCCGATGCGGCTGGCGATGACGATTTCGGAGGAGACGACGATTTCGGAGATGACGCGGCAAAAGCCCCCGATGCGACTGGCGATGATGATTTTGGAGGCGACGACGATTTCGGCGATGACCTGGCAAAAGCCCCCGATGCGGCTGGCGATGACGATTTTGGAGGCGACGACGATTTCGGAGACAAATCGGCAACGACTCCCGATGAGGCTGACGATGATGATTTCGGGGACGGAGGGAAACCTGATGGTGTGGGCAAGCCTCAAGCGGCACCTTCGAAATTCAAAGTCTTTGAGCCTTACACCGCTGACTGGCATTCAAGTGGTGGTTGGTTCTATGAAAGCCACGCCGTTCAGTATCGGTCTCAGGGGCATTCTGATCCCATCATTAAAGCGTGGATTGATGCGGCAGTCTCCACGGCCAATTCAGAGGACGATCAAATCAGGGAAAACGCTCTTCGGGTGCTTGCTCAGACGTTTCAGGCCAAAGAAGGCACTCGTTCGAACGCTTCTGGACAATGTTTGAAGTGTCACACGATTGATCGAAATCTCAGCGACCAGAAACTTGTCATCAACTGGGTCGCCGGATACAGCGGGGCTGAGAGTAGAAATCCTTCGTCCGATTTGACCCGGTTTTCACATGCGAAGCATTATATTGGAATGGAATGTGTTTCCTGCCACACTGAGAATAAGGCAAATACCTACCCTGAGTCATTTCCGCGTGAAGGAGAGGGTTTTGGAAAGTTAAGCCCCGATCAGTTTTCCTCGAATTTTCATCCCGTAAATGAACGGGAATCTTGTGCAAACTGTCATCAGCAATCGAAGGCCGGAAACAGTTGCCTTAAATGTCACAGTTACCATTCTGAAGCTGGAATCGGTATGAATAAGGGCAAAAGTAAGTAGGCTAGAAATGTTGAGTCAGTCAAATCAGTCTTACAATTATAGCTATTTCAGAAAGAACTTCTGGAGCTCTGTTTCTAACTGTATTATAATTTTTTTTAGTTAGTCTGTCCGGAGAATAGGCGATACCTACTTCTTGTTATGTCGCTTCGACAAAAAGAACCAATAGAATTGAGAATGAGAATACGGTCGTATCCTGCGATTTGTTTCTGCATGCTCGCGTATCTCCTTGTCTCCCTCATCGGTGGCGGCGTTGCGAAGGGAAATGAGTTGGCTCAATCTGTTTCAGGAGAGGCGATTCCTATGGAGGTGATCATGCGTGCGATCCCGATCTCCAATATAAAGGAAACGCCTGAGATCAAACTGGAGAATGTTCCCGGAACTGAGGCGGCTGACGACGACTTCGGTGCTGCTCCTGCTAAGAAAGACGATGATTTCGGTGTTGAACCCGAAATGAAAGATGATGACTTTGGATCCGACTCGCAATCTGAGGATGACGATTTCGGAGCTGATCCTGCGATGGCGGACGATGATTTTGGGAGTGACCTTTTCCCGAAAGGTGCAAAAGACGCGAAGGTGGAGATGAAATTTGATTCTCCCGAAGCAGGAACGCCCAAAAAGAAAAAAAGTGATAAGAAGTATGCTTCCGCAGCGGATGCGCATCTGACTTTCCTGAAGGCCTTGGAAACTGAAAAGCGATATCCCAGCGCGGTTACCTGTGCGGAGTGTCATCCTGATCATTACAGGGAATGGTCGGTCTCAGCCCATTCCTACGCTCAGATGAGCCCGGTCTTTAATACGATGCACGCTGCGATCACTTCGCGAACTTCCGGCACGAATGGGGACTTTTGTATTCGCTGTCATACGCAGGTTGGTATGCAGCGGGATGAACCCTTGTTTACCAGTAATTTAAAACGACATCCTGCCTCGGTTGAAGGCATTACCTGTATCGTGTGCCACCGCGTCGAACAGAATTATGGTAAGGTCAGCGGCCGAACACACATTGAACAGGGAAGTATTTTTGAGCCTGTTTACGGACCGAGCGGAAGCAAAATTCTGGATGAAACTTTGCAGCGCAAAGACCTAGCCAAGAAGTTGAATGCTGAGCCCCCGGTTGAGGGCGAGAAGAAGAGAGTTGGAAAGAAGGCTATTCACGGGGAAGTGGTGAAATTTGATCCGATAACGACCTCTGGATTCTGTGGAACCTGTCACGACGTGAATCTCTACAATGGGTTTCGATTGGAGGAGGCTTTCACACAATATAAAAATTCACCGGCTGCGGCAAAGGGTGAGACCTGCCAGGACTGCCACATGGGGAAAATTCCGGGGGCAGTTGCTCCTGGAATATCAAAAGCGGCGTCACCGGAGCGCTTCGATTCGAAAAATTACTCTCACGGTCCCGGTTCGAGGATAAGTGGCGATTTATTTGCGGTTGAGGGCGACGACGCGACGGGTCAATACGGGATCGCAACGACCTCCCGAAAGCGAACGAATCATATGTTTGCGGGGCCCGACTATTCTATCGTCCACCCGGGTATATTTCCTCACTCAAAGGATCTTCGTCAGGCGATGTGGGAATTTGATAGGGAAGTGCCGGGGACAGACAAATTCGAGCGGGTAGGAATGGAGCAGCTCTTGGAGTTCCGGTGGGAATATGGCTGGGGCGATCCTGAAAGTTCTTTTGAGAAGTCTGTTATAAAGAGTCCTGAGAAAGAGAAGAGTCTTCCCTGGCCCTGGGATGATTTAATTGCACGCGTAACGATGCGAGAGCAACTCAACAATTCATTCAGGCTTTTGAATGATATTAACATTCAGCGCCATCAGGTTTTGCGGAGAGCGCTGCAGTTTGGAGATTTTAAAGTTTCGAAAAACAGTGCTTCGGGAATTGAATTTTCACTTGAAGTCAGAAATGCGACGGATGGCCATGCGGTTCCTACGGGCTTCGATGCCGAGCGATTAATGTTTCTTCAAGCGACAGTTCGAGATCGAAAGGGGCGGATCATTTTCGAATCAGGTGATCGCGATCCAAATGGTGACGTTCGTGATCTTCATTCGGTTTTTGTTCATCACCACGCCGAGAAATCGGAGGCCTCCAAGGCGAAGACGGCATGGAAAGAGGGTCTTGGGATCAAGCGGAAGAAAGAGGACGAGAAGTGGTTGCTTGATAAATATCTATTTTCACTCCAGTCAAAATTTCTCACCCGGAATCACCGTGGTGGTGAGAGGGAGCAGATTCTGGCGGTTAATTATTCGGTTGATCCACTGCCCTATATTCGGCCCGATACTCGTCCTGGAATTCTTTCAGGGCGTCCGGCAGGTGCTCGTAAGCAGTCCCGTGGGATTCCTCCCCTAGGATCAAGAACAGCCAAGTATAAGGTGTCGAAGGATCAACTGAGCGGCGACGGGCCCTACACCGTAGAATTTAATTTCGTATGCCAGATGGTTCCTAACAATCTTATCAACGAAATCTCGGATATGGGATTCGACTATAATTTGTCTCCCCGGGAAGTTGGGAAGCGAGTCGCGTACGGACATCCCGTGACGGGTTCGAAGCGTGATGAAGACCGACGGGGAGGTGCGCTGTCGATTTGGAATAAGACGCTTCCGCTGAGTGAAGCTCCCTACAAGGCTAATCTGAAACCCAGCGAGAGTGAGATCATGGCAAGCCCGAGAGCTCCTTTCCCGTATAAAGATCCTGCGACTTTTGGCGGAATCGGAGGAATTGGGGGCGGTATCGAAGGAATCGATCTCGGACCAATTGTGCTTCCCGGCGAGGAAGAAGAGAAATCGGAACTGCCTAAAACATCTGAAGGGGATGAAGATGATTCATTTGAGTGAGGGTTCACCTCGATGATTGCCTTGTCTGGATGAAGTATTCGAATTCCATTTTCCTATTTCTGATCACGGTTGGGTTTTGCCTCTCTGCGGTTGGCTCCCTTTGGGCGATCGATGAGGAGAGCCTTCTCATGAGCGATGAAGTCGTTCCGTGGCAGGAATTGGGGAAAGATTTTGTAGAGCGTCCGAGACCGGTCACGGAAGTGCTTGAAGATAAACTATTTCCGGAGAATCAGGAGCGAATTGAGATAATCGAGAGAGCTCACGAGACCGGGGATGCCTCATTGCTCGATGAAGCTCCTGACCGCAGAAATCTCTTCGGAGGAAATCCGTTCCTGGCAACAGGGCCTCTTGCAGAGGGTTTTGAGATTGGGACGGGCGCGGTGTGGCAGCCGGTATTCCTTCTCTACGGCGAGGGGCGAACGGCCTTGCAGACTTTTGATAATGGCTTCGGGAATACGACCGAATGGGCAAATCGACTCGATATTTTTGGAAATCTTTACCTGACTCCAACCGAGAGGATTTTGATCGGATTGCGGCCCCTCGATCGAAACGGCGGTTTCACTGGCTATCAATTTGAAGGCGACGACGAGGGCTTCTTTGAGAATTTTGATTCAGCGATACAGACCCTGTTCTTTGAAGGGGATTTCGGAGAATTGTTTCCGCGCCTCGATTCGAATGACAGTCGCAACTTCGACTATGGTTTTGCGTTTGGTCGACAACCTCTCAATTTTCAGGACGGAATCCTCATTAATGATACGATTGATTCGATCGGCGTTTCACGGGCCTCCCTCTTCACGATGGGGGCGAATGCGGCGCGAATCACAGGGATCGCCGGATTCAATCAGGTTCATCGAGGTGATAATGTTAGAGATCGTGACGCGTTCATCTACGGGCTTTTGAGTTCGTTCGATTATGACCGAACAACAATCGAGGTCGATTTCGTCTATGTTGACGGGGATGAGGTGACAGGAGGTGACGGTATATATGGAGGAATCGGAGACACGAGGCGCATTGGCGAGTGGAATTCAACGACGCGCCTGAACGGAAGTCATGCTTTCGATGACGGAAGTGATGCCGTTAACAGCGGGGCAGTCTTAACTTCGCAGTTGTCCCGGACGATGACTTATAATGATGACATCTTCTACTTCGATAGTTTCTATGGGGTGGACGATTTCACGTCTGCTGCGAGAGACCCTTCCGTAGGCGGACCGCTCGGCCCCATCGGGATCTTGTTCGCTTCACCGATGTTGGGTGAGTTCGGTGCTCCTCTTGGAAACCAGGTCGGCGAATCAGTGGGATTTGCGGCTGGATATCAACATTTTTTAGGAGGGCGAAGGGGATCTCTCATCGCGGAGTTGGGGGGAAGGCTTGGCACTGATGCAGTGGGCGAGAATTCACTCGGAGCTGCTTTACGATATCAGAAGGCGTTTGGTCAGCACTCTATTCTTCAGCTAGATAGCTTTGTTACCGGCTACGACGACGAAGACAATTTGAGCCGGGACGATCTCGGTGCCGGCCTTCGGGCTGAATGGCGAGTTAAGTTTTAAATGTATGGGTAATTTACTTCAGAACCTATTGCCGCTAGGTGGACTGCTTTTATGTCTCGCTGTTTTAATTTGGTTGGGTTTTTCTTTAGCCGAATTCTCTCGTTCAAAGGGTCTCCTCGTGAACCAGTTTAATCAGGGAAATAGGCTCCTTGAGGCGAAAATTGATTTGTTGCGTCAGCAAGTGAAGCAGGCCGAAAACCGGAACCAAAGCTGGGAGGGGTTTGCGAATTTCACTATTGTCCGAAAAGTGGTTCATGGTGACAGCAACATCTGCTCGTTCTATCTTAAGCCAAAAGATGAGCGCTTGAAGCTTGCTCCATTTCAGCCGGGGCAGCATTTAGTTTTTCAATTGCCGGTCGAAGGTGTCTCTCAGCCGATCACGCGGCGCTACAGTCTGTCTGATCGTCCCGGCACAGACTATTATCGAGTTTCTATTAAGTTACACCTACCGCCTCGGAGTAATCCTGAGTATCCTCCGGGTGCCGGTTCAAGCTATTTTCATAACAATTTAGATGAGGAATCGAGCGCTTCCTACGATTCGTTGATTCAGGTTAGCAGTCCGGCCGGGGCATTCAGTATCGATCCCTATGAATCGAAACCTCTAGTTCTGATCGGTGGCGGTGTTGGAATCACTCCGATGTTGAGTATGTTCAATAGCGTTCTTGAGGAGAATCCCTCCCGAGAAGTTTGGTTGATCTACACGGTTCGAACTGAAGATGAGAGCGTCCTGTTTGATGAGGGAATGCTGCATCGTGAGACCGGGGAAATCATGAGTCGGAGAGAGAATGTCCATATTCATGTGTTCTGCACTAAGTCTGAATCTATCGAAGAATTGTCGGTCCCGCCAATACGCGGTGTGGTTCAGCATTGCGCGAGACCTAGTGTTGAAGCGCTGAAGGGATTGCTTCCCAGCAACAATTATCGTTTCTACATTTGTGGTCCCGAAGCGATGATGGATCAGTTTGAATCTGATCTGGAGATCTGGGGAGTCCCTGACGAGGACATTCTATCGGAGCGTTTCCAACCACCTACGACTCGAAAACGTTCGGGTGACGGATCTGCGGAGCACAATATTACTTTCGCTAAGTCGGGGAAGGAACTGATGTTTGGAGGGGACAATAACACCATTTTGGAAACGGCAGAGAGCGCCGGAGTTCCGATTGCGTTTGATTGTCGCGCCGGATCCTGCGGCCAATGTAAGGTGGCGGTCGTTTCGGGAAAGGTGTCCTACAACATCCGGACTAATTACAAATGTCCTGCCGGATCCTGCCTCACCTGTTCCTGTGTGCCGGACGGAGATGTGGTTCTCGATTGCTAAGCAGTTCAGGACTAATTCCTCCCCCGGAAGGAAACTCACGGAAAGGGAACCCTACGATTCTTTCCCGGCTTCGTCTTTGTCAGCTTCGATGATGGTTCGTTTCAAATTGGCTTTATTCAGATCCCATGCTTTTTGAATCTCGCCGGACCGGGTGTTCCAAAGTTCGCTGTGATCAGGTACCCATTGGTAGTTCATCACCGTGAACATGCGATCTTTGAGCATGTCGAATTCAGCGGTGGCACCTGATTCATCTTTGCCTGTGATAACTATTTTTTTCACGATCTCGTTTTCTTCGTCGGATAGCTCATCGTGAATGCGCAGCCACGATTCCAGCGTCTCGATCGCAATTGCCTGATTGAGCGTCGCTCCCTTTTCGCGTGCTGATTTCAGGATGATTTCAATCGCAGGAGATTCTGCCTGGGCGGCAGCGAGAATGGTCTGTTTCGTGCGCTCGTCGAGGTTCTCCATCGTCGTCATCAGATCAACAATAGATGAGGAAATATGAATCTTACGGATCACCGGAAGCACTTTCACCTTCATCAGATCAGTGGGGCGTAGAACCGGTTTGATTTCGACCTCACCATCGACGTCGGCGATTCGTTTGAAGTAGCGGGAAAGTTGAGACGCGCTGACACCTTTGCCATTCCGTTGCAGGACGAGGATGGCGCTTTCAAAATCATAATAGAAGGCGGAGAAGTCAGCCATCCCCTCGTCCTTGTTGAGATTCACGGCAGTGATATCCCCCGCGAGATTGCCTCGGAATCCCGCAGGCGCCATCGAGATCCGCATGATGTCTCCAAGATAGCCGTCTTCGCTTAATTTTCCGCGGGCAAGTCGGAGCCAGTCGTCGTTTAGCTCTTCATTCCTTTTCTCGCTGTCAGCTGGCAGCGAGTGGAGTTTTTTGAGGATGGTTTCGAGGTCTGTTGAGTCTGAGATTTCAACGGTGAAAAAGTCGATCTTTGCGGATTTGTGCATGGGATCTCGCTCCTAATCGAGAACTATAAGGTGGTCAAATCCTTCCTGAAAAATGAGAGCAATCGAAAGCCTTTCATTGCATTATTTTGATATACGGGTGTTTAATCACTTTAGATGACAATTTTTAATCAAGCATTCGCGGTAATTTGGTGTCTGATTTGTTTTGCGGCACCTGTGGTCGCTGACAGCGACGGGCTCGCCCCGGAAGTAACGGATCTCAATGCCGCCGATGTTTCCTATGCGATTGAGGCAAAATTGCCGGATCTTGAGACGCCGTTTATTAATATCGCGCCAGCGGATCGCAATGATGGCATTCCCATTGGGACGCTGGGGCCTGATGGGGGGGACAAAAAAGCGATCCTTGCCTTCACTGATGAAATCGCAGCCGGTGATCACGGGAAAATCGATAGCCTCCTTCTCTTCTCAAAAGGGAAATTACTTTTCGAGTCCTACTTCCGCCGGGGACGGGTTAATTACCCGCACTACCAGATGTCGATCACGAAGTCCTATACCGCGATGGCATTGGGGCGGGCGATTCAGATGGAATATCTTAGGATGGAGGATCTCGAAAAACCGGTCGTGTCTCTTTTGGAAGAGATCGATCAGGCCAATTTGGTCAAAGGCGCTGAGGCCGTCACTCTCGCGGAAGCGATGAATATGAAATCCGGAATTCGGATCGATCGAAAGCGGGCGGCTTCGTTGATGAAGGCTCCTGAACTCCTCAAGGGGCAAAAACAGATTCAAGCCTATTTTGAGAACAGCGCTCCGATTCCTGAGGCACCTCGTGAGTTCAAGTATCAGGGATCAGACCCGTCGATTACGATGCAGGTGATCGAGGCCGTCACCCCCGGCTCGGCGAGCGATTTTATCGAGAAGGAGATGCTTGGGAAAATGGGTATCACCAACTACGGCTGGCAATCCGACGTCAGTGGGCTCCCCAAATCGGCGGCAGGAAGTAGCATGCGTTCTCGCGATATGTTGAAGTGGGGGATGCTCGTGATGAATCGAGGCGTATGGGAGGGCGAGCAGCTTGTTCCGTCAGCGTTTGTTGATGAAGCGACTTCTAAGATTCACACGAATGCTCAAGGCACCTCATACGGATACTTCTGGTGGCGTCACGAAGTGACGGTAGGAGATCGCAAGTTTGATTGTAGGACCGGTCGAGGTGCGGGTGGCCAGTTCCTGTTTCTGTTTCCGGAGTTGGACCTCATCGGAGTGGTCACGGCTCATCAAAAGGGAATGGGCGACATCCTGAAAGTGTTTCCTCAAAAAGTTCTTCCCGGTTTTCTCGAACAGTGAACTCTCGATTTTCGACAAAGAGATGAGACACGCCGTTCTTTTCCTCCTCGTTCCCTTTCTTCTATCCTCGGTGGTAGGAGGTCTCGATGCGCAGGATTCCGAGTCGATGCGTCACTTTTCCGGAGGAGGAGATGATCGAGCGGTCGATGCGATTCGTTTCACCGATCGCGCTTCTCTTGATCCGAAACTCGAGAGGTATTTATCAGGATCGCCGTCCTTTCTGGGAAACTGGAAGGAAATCATCAAGTTGCCGAATCCTCCAGACAACAGTTCACCGCGAAGCCAAGCGGAGCTTGCGTATCTCAAAGCATTGCAGTCGACGCGCACTGAAAAACAGGAAGCTGATATTGAGCAACAAATCAAAGTGTTGGGGATGAAGCTGGGCCGATTCGAAATGGGCAGGATTCAGGTCGTTGCGACCAGCTATCCCGCTACGAAACGAATCCTCGATGCTGCGCAGCGCGATATGGAGTTGATCGTCTTTCAGTTGAAGGCGTCTTATAATCGAGCACGGCCTAGTCATCTTACCAAAGATCTCATTCCGTCAATTCCCGTGCCCGGCCACTCTGCCTATCCCAGTGGTCACGCCACCCAGGCGTATTTGCTTGCTTATCTGCTGATGGAGCTTGCCCCCGATCAGGGCGATCAACTCATCAGGGATGCCGCACAGATTGCCAAAAATCGGGAGATCGCAGGGGTTCACTATCCGAGCGACAGCGAAGCGGGGCAGCAGCTCGCTCGCCAAATCGTGGATCTGCTTTTGAGGAACAGGGCTTTCCAAGCTCTTCTCGTCGCGGCAAAGTCTGAACAGAAATAGGGGGAAGTGGTCGAAGTGAAAATCGGGCGCAGATCGGCTAAAAAGACGAGATCGACAAGTTTGCTCTGAGTTTGTAACCTCTTAGCAACGCGACAAACTTGTCCTGACAAATTTACCATTATCATGAAAAAAACAATCCTCGCTGCGGGCCTCCTTCTTGGGATGAGCCTTGTCGCGACCAATGCGCAAGCCGACCTAGAAGTTGGTGATAAAGCGCCGGGCTTCTCTCTCGAGGGAAGTGACGGCAAGACTTACAAGCTGAGTGACTACAAAGGGAAGCAGGCAGTTGTCGTGGCCTGGTTTCCGAAAGCCTTTACTGGTGGATGAACAGCCGAATGCAAGTCGCTCCGTGTGAGTGGCGAGAAGATTCGGGAGTTTGACGTTGCTTACTTTGCGGCAAGTTGCGACGACGCTGAAACCAATAAAAAATTTGCTGAGTCACTGGAACTTGATTATGCGATTCTGAGTGATCCCGAGCGCGAAACGGCGACGGATTATGGACTCATCAGCGGAAACAAAAAGAATACGGGACGCGTCACTGTTTATATTGGCAAGGACGGAAAGATCCTTCACATGGAGACTTCTGTGAAAGCGGGATCTCATGGGGAGCAGATCGCTGCGACCCTTGCTGAGCTTGGCGTAGACAAGAAGTAGAATTCACTTTGATGCCTTCGTTGATGAGTAGTCGCCGGAGGCATTTTTGTGTAGACGCGGCCGGATAGAGTGTGCTGAAATTGATAGAATGAAGCGCTATCGGAACAAGACCTGCTTCTATTTTGCATTACTTTTTCTGAGGATTTAATCCCATTGATCTAAATGAAAATTACACGCCTTTCCCTCTATCAAATCGACCTGCCTTTGAAAGAGGGCCATTATAATTGGTCAGGCGGCAAGAGTGTTTCCGTTTTTGACAGCACCGTTGTCGAAGTCGAGACCGATGAGGGGATCGTTGGTTGGGGCGAGGTTTGTCCTCTCGGGCCATTTTACCTTCCCGCTTATGCCAAAGGCGCCAGAGCAGGAATTGCCGAGTTGGCACCGCAATTAATTGGGCAGGATCCGACTCATTTGGGAAAGCTGAATCGCACGATGGATGCGGCGCTGAAAGGTCATCCTTACGTGAAATCAGCGATTGATATGGCGTGCTGGGATATTTTGGGAAAAGTGTCAGGACTGCCTGTCTGCGATTTGCTGGGAGGGCGCTATGGCGACGACGTCGTTCTCTACCGTGCGATTTCCCAGGAGGCACCGGAGCAAATGGCAGGAAAGGTTGCCGGTTATCGGGATGAAGGGTACCGGCGTTTTCAGCTCAAGGTGGGTTGCCATGATGTTGATCTCGATATTGCCCGAATTCATGCGGTTGCGGCTGAACTTCAATCGGGCGATATCCTCGTTGCCGATGCCAACACGGGCTGGCTGAAGCATGAGGCCTTGAGGGTGTGCAGAGGTGTTCGCGATGTCGATGTCTACATCGAGCAGCCATGCGCCACTTACGACGAATGTCGGGCCGTGCGCGAAAGATGGGATGGTCCCTTTGTTCTCGATGAAAATATCGATGGCCTCGATTCCCTTCTCCGGGGGCATTCCGACCAGGCGATGGATGTGGTGAACATCAAGATTAGCAAATTCGGCGGACTGACGAAGGCCCGTCAGGCGAGAGATCTCTGCGCTGATTTGGGAATTGCGATGACGATTGAGGACAGTTGGGGAGGTGATATCATCACCGCAGCAATAGCCCATCTCGCGCACAGCACACCGACTGAGTTGCTTTTCACTGCGACTGACTTCAACAGCTACGTGACGGTGGATTTTGCTGACGGAGCTCCGCAGCGTATCAATGGGCGAATGAGCGCGTCAAAGAGTCCGGGTCTGGGGATTGAGCCGAGGCGGGATGTTCTGGGGGCGCCGTTGGAGATCATCACAGGATAGAGGGAGAGCTTATCCGCGGCCCGATTCTTCACGATATTCTGACGGTGTCAGTCCGATCAGATTTTTGAAGGCGCGGGAAAAGGCGCTGTGATCTGAGAACCCGCAATCGACTGCGATTTCGGCAACCGTCAGTTCCGATTCGAGAAGGAGGCGTGAGGCTCTCTGGATGCGTGTGTGAGTGATGAATTGTGACGGGGTTAGTCCGTAAACGCGTTTTACCAATCTCGCGAAACGCGATAGCGGCATCTTCGCTCGTTCAGCCAGTTTTGAAGGAGATATCGATTCGTCGCAGTGCTTTCTGAAATCGTCGAGTGCCAGTGCGATCTCACCGGGGATTTCGTTAAGGGGGACGGGATCACGGAGGTCTTTCGAAATCCCGACGAGCCCAATAATGTTTCCTTCGCTGTCGCGAAGCGGAAGCTTCGTCGTGAGGCACCAGCAGGGTTGATTGGGGCGAAGCCACTGAAGCTCGAGTTGATTGATGAGGGATCGTCCGCTTTGAAGCACTTTCTGATCCTGATTCGCAGGCACTTCTCCGAACGGCCCCGAACAAATATCTGAAGGGCGTCGCCCAATCAGTTCTTCCCTGCTTGAGCAGCCATGTCTCGCGACAAGCGAACTGCTTACTGAAATGTATTTCCCTTCGATGTTTTTGACGAAAAACGCGATGTCAGGAACTTCATCAAAAAGCTTCTCAAGAACACGGGTGTTGAGAGCATGGTTTCCGTCCTCCTCCAGCAATTCCTGCAATAGTTCTGTGCTGATTTTCATACGATCACGTCTCATTCAGACAAGACAAATCATGGGGCCGTATCGTAATATAAATTATTCTTTTTGGAAACCGATAGTCGGAACGTGAATCAGCGTCTCTAAATCTAATGTTTACCACTTCAAATCTCAGCCCTGTTTCAATGCGCTTGGTTTCGGGACTGGCGGTGGTGATGGCTTTCTGTGCTCCATCAAAGGCTTCCGTGGACGAGGCGACGAAACCCAACGTTCTTTTCATTACGCTGGATGATCTCAACGACTGGATTGGATGCCTCGGAGGTCATCCTCAGACGCTGACCCCGAACCTCGATCGTCTCGCTGCCAGTGGTGTCCTCTTTAACAATGCGCACTGCCCCGGCGCTGCCTGCAACCCTTCCCGCACCGCAATCATGACCGGGCTCTCGCCTCATCGTTCGGGGCTGTACGAAAATGGGCAGAAGATGCGTGAAGTGTTACCCGAAACGGAAATTCTCCCGCAGCATTTTCGGAATCATGGGTATCGGGCAATCGGGTCGGGAAAGATGCTTCACTATTTTATTGATGCGAGATCATGGGATGATTATTTCCCCAAAAAGGAGGCCGAGAACCCTCTCCCACGAACCTTCTATCCGAAGACGCGCCCCGTTAATCTTCCCCTTGGGGGCCCTTGGCAATATGTGGAGACGGATTGGGCGGCGTTGGATGTCGACGATGAAAGTTATGGCGGCGATTGGCTCGTGACCGAGTGGGTAGGGGAGCAGTTGGCTAAAAAACACGATGAGCCACTTTTTCTTGCCTGTGGAATTTACCGACCACATGAGCCCTGGTTTGTTCCGAGGAAATATTACGAACCGTTTCCCTTGGATGAGATTCAATTGCCGCCGGGTTACAAAGAAGACGATCTCGATGACCTTCCCGCATCCGGAAAGAAGCGTGGCCCCAATCGCTACTTTGCCCATATTCGTGAGCAAGGGGAGTGGAAGAAAGGGGTGCAGGCCTACCTCGCCTCAATTCATTTTGCCGATGCGATGTTGGGTCGGGTTCTCGATGCGCTTGAAGCGGGACCGAATGCCGATAATACGATCCTCGTTCTCTGGAGTGATCACGGATGGCATCTCGGCGAAAAGCAACACTGGCAGAAGTTCACCGCGTGGCGTGCCGTGACCCGGGTCCCTCTTATGATTCGCGTTCCGAAGGGCTGCGCGCCCGGATTGCGGGAAGGGACGATCGCGGGAACGGTTCGTGACGAGGCGGTGAACCTTCTGGGTTTGTTTCCAACCCTTACGGCACTAGCGGGAATCCCCGAAAGAACCGATAATGACGGAGTCTCACTCATGCCTTTGTTAGGATCTGAGATGCCGGAATGGCCGCATGTTTCGATCACTCATTTGGGCGAGCCGAATAGTTATGGACTCAGTGCGAAAGACTGGCGTTATATTCATTACGCCAATGGCGACGAAGAACTCTATGAGATCAAAGAAGACCCTTACGAGTGGAACAATCTTGCGGAGGATGTGAATCATTCAGGGAAATTGGAAGAACTTAGAAAGCTGGCTCCGACTGCGTTTGTACCGCGCAAAGAACCGGGTATCGCCGCGCTTCCTTCCCTGCGATGGAACAAGGTCGGCGAGGGAACGGTGCCTCCTTCGAAGCCCGAAGGCGCGTCGTTTCCTGTCACCTTGATCAATCGAAGTGAAAAGAGGATTGAGCTCTTTTGGATCACCGGGAGTGGCGACCGGAAATCATATGGCTTTATCAAACCCGGCAAATCGGCGGTTCAAAGGACTCGTCCCGGAGCGGTCTGGGAGGTGGCTTCGCCCGATACCGGAGCGCCTCGTGGTTATTTTGTGGTCGGCGACCGAAAAGCGAAGGCTGTTATTCCCCCTCTCAAAAACTGATAAAACCTTTCTCCGACGATTTTAAGACAATATGAAAATAGTTAATCCTTTTGAGGGCGTTATTCCCGCCCTCATGACTCCGTGCCACGACGGAGTTCCCGATTTCGAAGCGCTGGTTGCGACGGCCGATTCGCTGATCAAAGCGGGGATGAACGCCGTCGTCTATTGCGGCTCAATGGGAGAATGGCCTCTTCTCACTGATGCGCAAAGGCAGGAGGGCGTAGCGGCCCTTTGCTCAGCCGGTATTCCGGTCGTCGTCGGCACCGGCGCGCAAAATCCTGCGCTTGCGGCGGATCACGCGGCTCATGCCAAAAAGGTGGGCGCTTCCGGGCTCATGGTTATTCCACGGGTCATGTCGCGGGGGACTTCACCGGCGGCGCAACGGGATCATTTTTCGGCGGTGCTCGAAGCGGGGGGCGATCTGCCCTCGGTCATTTATAATAGCCCTTACTATGGTTTCGAGACGAAGGCAGATCTGTTTTTCCAGCTGCGTCGTGACCATGATAATTTGGTCGGATTTAAAGAATTCGGAGGTGCCGACTCACTCAGCTATGCGGCTGAGTTCATCACGAGTGGGGGTCCTGATCTGACTCTTTTAGTAGGTGTCGACACTCAGGTTGTTCACGGATTTCTCAACTGCGGAGCGAAAGGTGCCATTACCGGAGTGGGCAACGCGCTACCGATCGAGGTGCTTCGACTGGTTGAACTCTGCGAACAAGCGGCCGCTGGCGATCCCGAAGCGAGCCGCCTCGCTCGGGAACTGGATGAGGCCCTTCAGGTTTTGGCGACTTTCGACGAGGGACCGGATCTGGCTCTCTTTTACAAGCAGCTTATGGTTCTTGAGGGCCACTCAGAGTATGCCGAATCGCTATATCCTGCCGACAAGCTTAGCGAAAGTCAGCGTGCCTTTCTCGACTCTCAATGGCGCCAGTTTCGAAAGTGGTGGGGAGCCTGGGAAGGCAAATTGGGTTGAAGCGAAACCAACAGGATATGAAGCTATTTAATTTAGGCCCCTGGCCAAAAATACCCAACAGATGTTGGCGAGAAAAGTCAAAAACAGCGCTCTCACCGAGATCGCTACCGGGTGGGGCGAGACGTCCCAGTCGAGCCGCGTCGTCCTATGCAATGTTCGAATCACCATCAAACTTCGCAGCGAAGCGGTTGGGTGAGAATTCGTTAGATCGGACGACGCGGTTCAGCGGGACGCTTCACCTCACCCCGAAACACTTTTTGCGTTCATTTTTCAATAGGGTTAGGTCATGGGTTCAACCCTCTTTGGTCACCCTTTGTATACTGTTGTCAGGGTGCGATATTCCTGCAGAGGATTCAAAGGCCAATGTTCCTTTGGATCAGGCGTATTGCGAGTTGGGGGGGTGCAACCCATCGAAATCACTCCGCACCCCTGACTACCTTTACATCAGAAACTTCGGCCCGGAACGTCGGCCTTCGGAGCGGGTTGCGGCTGAGCCGGTCAACTCTGATTTTATCAAAACTCCCGCGCCAAGTAAGCAAGGGATCCTTCAGAACAAGTCTGAGGAAAATAAGGAAGCCTTCGCGCTCAGGCCTGCGGAAGAACTCTACGATTTACGAGATGATCCTCATCAACTTGAGAACCTGATTGCCGGGACTGAAATTCCGAAGGTGGTTAGGGAAAAGCGCAACGAGCTCTCGCGGCGTCTTACCGACGGTCTTCGGGAAAGCGGGGATCCCCTTTTTGTGAAACCGAATCATGCGACTTTTGAAGTGAGAGGGTGGACCGTGAACTTACACGATCGCCTCTGGGGAGATGAACCCGCCGCGACTCGTCGGGCTTTTGAGTTGCTTGATGGTCAATTGCAACGCGTCATCGACGCCGTTCCGAAGCTTGCCTTGAGACAACTTCAGGGTGTCCCAATTTGGATCAATCCTGAATACGAAGGGAAACGCGGAGGCGCTGAGTATCATGTTGAGGAGGGTTGGCTTCGCAAGAATGGACGAAATCCTGAGATGGCGCAGGCAGTTGAGATCACGAACGTGATGAAGTTTCCTTTCGAGAATCGGAGAATGCCTTACCTCCTGCTGCATGAGTTGTCACACGCCTATCATGATCAAGTCGTCGAAGGTGGTTATCGTAACGCGGACATGAAGGCGGCCTATGAGCGTGCTCGCGACTCAGGAAGCTATGATTCCGTGGCCCGTTTTAACGGCAACAAAACGGTTAAGGATAAGGCTTACGGAATGAGTAACCCGATGGAATACTTCGCTGAATCAACCGAAGCATATTTTGGGCAGAATGACTTTTTCCCGTTCAATCGGATTGAACTCAAGAAGCACGACCCTCTTGTTCACGATCTCATCGAGAAACTTTGGGGCGTCGAAAAATAGGTGAGTTCGTCCGCTACTATTTCTTCAGGGTTGCGATTAGAAACTCAGTCTCTGTTTGCTCTGCACCGCTTCCCGATCCGGGGTAAACGAGTTCGCAAGACACTCCCATTTCGTTGCAGTGTTCCTGAAGCTTAACTCCGAAGTTGGAGGTGTGTGTGGGATCCCGCTGGTCTTCACCAAGGCCTGGAGGCGCTGAGTAAGTCAGAAAAACGGAAGGATCATCTTTTGTTACCAAAGCATAGGGAGAGTATTCAGCGATCCAGGGCAGGATCGATTCACGCTTTTGAAGGAAGGCGGCGAATCCATTGATTCCAAAGGCATGCCCACCGTAGCGGCTGTTCGGAGTCCACTCTTTCATTTGGGCCGGGTCGAGAGAGGTTTGTGCGCCCTTTACGGCGGCACACCAGAGACGAGAGGATTCTCTTGCGATGGGATCACTGCTTTCAGGGTCGGCAAGATCATCGTGGAAGGCGAGCCAAAGCGAAGAGCAGGCACCGGCTGACCCACCAGCGGCACCGATCCGTTCTTTGTTCAAATTCCACTCAGTCGATTTGCTGCGTACGAATTGAAGCGCTCTCGCGGCATCGTGGAGGGGGGCTTTGACAGGAGGGCTGATCTCGCCTGCCTGTTTCACATAGCGGTAGTTGATGGCGACCACTGAGATGCCGGCTTTTAAAAGGGCGTTGGGGTCAGCGAAGCGATCGAGTCTCTCTTTGCTTCCTCCTGACCAGCCACCGCCATGAATCACGAAGGCGAGAGGGGTGGGGTCTTCAGATTTTGCCTGCCAGAAATCGAGGACGTGACGTTCGTGCTCTCCGTAACGGACCTCTGCTTTGCTTGGTTTGGGAACCGACTCAGCGTAGACCGGGATTTCAATTTTCTTCGCTCGCTTCTCGCCGTAGAGAGAAGTTCCGAAGGTGAATACTGAGAGTGATAGAAAGGTGAAAAATTTCATATTCATACGAGGTGCTTTCTGAAATTGTAGTGAAGTGATCGAGACGCAGGGAGAGTTGTTCCCGAGCCTTGAACCTTATCCTATGAGAATTCAGATTTTCGAAAACCGGTTTCGTTGGCTGATTTACGGATGGGTTCTCTTTGCGGGCGTCTCCTGCGGGAAGGGGGACGCCGAAAGCAATGAGGGTTTGTGGAATTGCGGAGGTGATTCCCCGGTCATCGCGGCGCATTACATGCCGTGGTTCAATAATCCTGAGACAGGAGCTGATCGAACGGTCGGGTGGAAGCACTGGGGGTGGAACGGTTCCGAAGTTCAGCATTCTCCTGAACTGCGAAAGGAGAATGGTCTTCGTGACATAGCGGCCACGAAGTACCCATTGATAGGCCCCTACAGCTCGAGCAATGATCCGGTGATTCGGTATCATTTGGAGACCGCGAAAGCGGCCGGGATTCAGGCTTTCATCGTGATTTGGTATGGGCCCGGGTCCGAAACGGATCAAGTTATTCCTAAGTTACTCGACCTCGCTGAGGGGGCGGAAATGAAAATCAGTCTCGCCTATGAAGAGAAAATAAACTGGCCTCCTTTTCGAAATCCCGCCTCGAGAGAGGAGATCGTTAAAACCGCTACGGAAGACCTGTCTTACCTTCTCGATCGATACGCGTCTCATCCCGCTTATCTGAGGCGAGCAGACGAGCCGGTTGTTTTTCAGTTTAATTATTGGGGGGAGGGTGACCTTGGTAAGCAGAATATTCTACCGGAGGAATCGAAGCGCATTTTTGACCACCTTCCGGCGGCGGTATCTTACGTTCGACAGAATAACGATGAAGAATACCATCCTCCGATCGGTGCGCGCTATTTGTGGTTCACCAAAGATGAGGATCACATCGCTCGTTTTGCGAGCTCATCGAGAGAAAGGATCGAAGAGGCGAAGTTGGATTTTTTCGTGACGATGGCGGCGCCTGAATTTAATGACAGCGGTGTGAACGGCTGGGGGAATGGCAGCCGAATCACTCCGGGCGAAGGCTTGTCCTTGTTCAAGGATACCTTTGATTGTGCGTGGGAGGACGGGCCGGAGATGATACAGCTCGTTACTTGGAACGACTTTAATGAAGGGACGTCGATAGAGCCGGCGCTTGAAAACGGGTTTCAATATCTCGATGCTCTTGAAGTTTGGCTAGGGGGAAAGAACGGTCGAGTCGTGAACCTCGATGACAACAGGACTCCGTTTCGACGTTATCTCGAGCAGTGTTCTGAAGCGGAAAAGAACGAAGTTCCCAATTCTGCGGATGACGTCGCGAGCGGTCAGTCAGATCTTGGCGTTACCATTTTGAACTATCTCGAAACCCTTGAGTAAAGTTAGTCGGAGAAGCTCTATAAGTGTGTTTTAAACCACGCATCAATGTCATCAACCATTGGCATAAACCATGGATGACGATTCCAGCAGCCGTGTTTTCCGTCTTCGTAATGTGAAAGGACTTCTGTCGGGACTCCCAGTTCTTTGAGCTTAGCTACTGAGGGCGCTACCTTCGAAAGATCTTCGGTTCCTCCGTATTGAAAGAGAATCGGAGGCGTTTCCTTTGAGATTTTCTGATGCGCATCCGCCAGTGCATAAATTTCAGGAAGTTCCTCCACATTGCCACCAAACAGCTCGCGGGCATTCGGTTTCGGGGCGTTCTCGATCATTGATCGCTCCGCGACGCTTCCTGTGGCGATCTCCATGGGGCCTGACATCACAACAGCAGCCTGGACCGCTGATGAGACACCGGGATTTCCTCCCTCGCCTTGAAGCTCGGAGACGTCGGATGAAGTGGCGAGGAGACCGGCGAGGTGAGCGCCTGCGGAACCACCGATGACGCCGATGCGATCAGGATCAGCGTGGTAGCCTTTGGCGTTGGCTCTCAGAAAACGAACCGCGGCGTGGCAGTCCTGAATGTTCGCGGGAAATTGGGCTTCGCCACTCAGGCGGTAGGCGACTGCCATCGTCACATAGCCACGTTTCGCAAGCTCGATCCCCATCGCGCGGAACTTCATTTTGTCACCGCTGTGCCAGCCGCCTCCGTGAAGAATGATAGCGGCGGGATGAGGGCCTTCTCCCTCCGGGACAAAGAGATCGGCGAGCATCTTCCGGGTGCCGTATTGAGCGTAGGTGAGATCGAGGTGGGGAGTGACGCCTTGAGGAATCGTCACGCCGGGTTTCACTTTTGCCTCATTCTCGGGCCATGCCGCAGGAGGTTGAGGAGAGACCCCTGAGATTCGCATTTTTTGAAGATAGAGTCCGCCGAAGCCGGTGATATAAAGGTCACGGAAGTCGCTTCCTCCGAAAGTGCAGTTCACAGGGCGTTCAGGACAATTGATCTTCTCGAGCAGTTCACCATCCGGTGCCCAGATCCAGATGTCGGCGGGGCCTGCGCAATAAACGTTGCCGGCACGGTCAATCGTCATTCCGTCGGCTGATTTAGCTTTAGGGTCTCCGTCATTCATCGTCGCAAATATCCGCCGATTGCTGAGCACTCCGTTTTCGCCGACATCGTAAGCGAGGATGTTTTTAGGCGCTGCTTCTGATACGTAGAGGATACTCTCATCTGGACTCAGAATGAGGCCGTTGGCGGTCGCGGCGTCATCGGCGACGATGATGCCTTTTCCTCCCTTTGGGACATACATGACCTGCCCCGCTTTGGTGAGGGTGAAGTAAACCCCGCCTGAGCGATCAACCACGAGGTCATTCGGTTTGCGGGTTTTGTCGGCCTCGAGATCAACCTGGTAGATCGTTTCCAACGTTCCGTCTTTTTCCCGCTTTAGGATTGTGGCTTTGCCATTGTCGATAAACCAGGTCCTTCCGTGATTGGAGAAGCTTCCGCTGAGGCGCCGCCCGCCAAGGCTGGGAAGCCATTCATTTTTTGAGGGAATGTAGCGAATCGCTTTTTCAGCAAAGGGATCGGGAATCGTGAGTGCCCAACCATCCCATGAGGGGCCGTCAGCCAGTTCAAATTCCCCCTCAATCGCCTCGAGCGGTGAGTTCGGGGCAAGAGGGGAGTCGGCGCTGTATCCACGATGTGAAATCGTGAGGGCAAGGGCTGCGGACAGGACACTGGTAACAATAGGGGCGCGCATCGTAGTTTGGGAAGGTGAACGAAAGAGAGTTTTTTTAGGAGTTGATAGCCTCTGGCAGCGGAGGGGTTTGAGGCAGAGGAATGAGGAATGAGGAATGAGGAATGAGGAATGAGGAATGAGGAATGAGGAATGAGGAATGAGGAATGAGGAATGAGGAATGAGGAATGAGGAATGAGGAATGAGGAATGAGGAATGAGGAATGAGGAATGAGGAATGAGGAATGAGGAATGAGGAATGAGGAATTTTTCTTTCTGCTGTTAGTTTTCTTATTCCTCTGCTTACTAGCCGCGGCATCAACAACCTTAGCTTTCTTCGAAATGCCGTGAGAATTGAATCACTTAGCTGCTTCGTCCTTGAGTCCGTCCATCTTGCTGGCATTCGCTCCTTGCGGTGCCTTGGGCCAGGGGGTTTCGCCGGGAGCCCATTCGGTGGGCTGATTCTTGCGAACTTCCTCGACCGCTTTGACGAGCCAGTCCGGTGTGTTTTTCTGTTCTTCGAGTCCGTAGATATAGGGAAGCGGAGGATCCATGAGGAGTGGCTTGTCGCCAAGCGGGGGGCGTTCGTCACCGGCCTCTTTGAGGCGGGCGGCAAGTCTTTTAACGATGTCAGGATGTTCGGCGGCGACGTCGGTTTGCTCGCCGGGGTCATTTACGACATGGTAGAGGACATCGCCCATCAGTTTGAAATCACCGCTCCGAATCGTGGGAAGTCTGACACTACCTGAAACATCGTAGATGATTTCGGTGCGTTTGCTTTGGCCGTCTTCGAAAAGCATTTCCGTCATATCGATTCCGTCGACGGGCCGTTCCTGGTCGTGGCTACCCCCGGCGAGGGATATGAAGGTCGGGAAGAAGTCAGAGATGAAGATGAGTCCGTCTTTGCTCGTTTCGGGGTCGATGTGGCGAGGCCAGCGGAGAATCGCGGGCTGGCGAACCCCGCCTTCGTAAGTGGTGTTTTTCGTGCCTCGATAGGGCGCACTCATTTCTTCAAGCACGGGGCCGTTGTCATTCGAGAAAACGAAGAGAGTGTTCTCTTTGAAGCCATTGTCATCGACGGCGTCTTTGATCTTGCCCACCGCATCATCGAGGCTTTTGAGCATCGCGTCACGAATCGCGAGAGGGTCTTCTTTGTCACCTTTAAATCCCGGAGGAGGATTGAGTGGGCCATGGACGGCATTGAATGCGACGTAGATGAAGAAGGGCCGAGGATCCTTTTTTTGAGCCTTAAGAACACGCTCTGTCTCGGCCGCGATGAGATCGGTTGCGTAGCCCTCTTCCTGAAGAGGCTTCTGGTTGCGATGCCAATCGTAAACCGCGAAACGCGCGGGTGCGTTGTGGACGATCGTTTTATTGAAGTAGTCAATTCCCCAGCCGTAGTGGCCATACTGATGCTCGAACCCTTGACCCATCGGGAGATGCTCAGGGAGCCATTCGCCGAGGTGCCATTTACCAATCAGAGAGGTGAAATAGCCCGCCTCTTGCAACGCTTCTGCCACGGTGCGTTCTTCGGTGTCGAGCGCGTGGATCATACGAGTCTCTTCGCCTGATTCGGTGTGTGCGAGCTCGAGTCCCAGCTTCGCGAGGTAGCTTGGCTTGCCAAAGTCTTCCGAGCGCCAGTCGCTCCAGGTTCGAAACGCATAGCGCCCCGTCAGGAAGGCCGCGCGGGTCGGGGCGCAGACACTGTGGGTGTAATAGTCATTGAGACGCATACCCTCGGCCGCGAGCGCATCCATCTGGGGGGTCAGTGCCGCATTTCCTCCGTTGAAGCCGGGTTGGGCCCATCCCATATCGTCGGCAAGGATGAAGACGATGTTAGGTTTTGATCCACGTGGATCGGGGGCTGCGTGGGTGCCTGTGACTGCCAGTGCCGCCAAGACAGTGAATAGGAGGGAAAGCGAAGTTCTCATATTTTGGGAAAGGTTAGTAAATGGTAAATCCAGTGAGAAGGCGAACAAGAAACGTAGTTTTGGAGGGACCCCAATCACGTAATACCCCATTTTCGCTGCGGCGTGGGTTTTTCTTAGAGGCCGTAAAGTGTTCAAGAGGGCGCCCTGAAACTGAGTTTCGACGTTGGTCGTGGGATGATGAACGGGATCTCCGATGAGGCATCGGTTTCTGAGGGTAGATGCATGCGGGGTCCTTACAGGGCATGCCGTTATTTCCCTGACGACCCACTACCTGCTCCTTTTTCTGCTTCTGGAGGTAAGTCTGAGGTATAAAAGGGGGCGAGAACTGGGCCGAATTGACGGGCAAGGAAGGCCGGCTCCGAGAGGCCCTGGAAAATGGAGGGGATTTCGTTTCGATATTCATTCAGCGCTTCACTGCGGGGAGCGTGGAATTCATCCGCTGGTTGAGAACTTTTGCTAGGGCGAGGCTCTATCGGCGCATGCCAAGGCGAAACTGACTAAGCGCTCTGTCCAAATTTAGAAATAGTTTTCCGCACCCTTGTAATTTGAGTCGATCAGCGGAGCTGCGAAGAGGGTCCGTCAGGCTAGTGGAAGTGTCCGCATGCAGTGCAACCCGTGGCGCGAAGAGCAGGGCGGTGAGGGGGGAGGGGATGTTTTTATCCAATCCTCGTGCAAGCTTCGCTTCCGACAAGCAATCCAAGTCGTCCCGCTTGCGAATGGCAGAGCCATATATTCGGTTCAAGGCTCCGCGGTTCGATGTCGATCGAGAGAAGACGCGTCACGCCACTTTTCTCAGTGCGAAGGTGAACGGTTTCGTGATTCACGAAAATGAAATCTGTTCCGGCCCAACGCAGGGCGGTATGTGAAAAGAGCCTCCTCACGGCCGTCTTATGATTCGGGGGGTCGTGGGCCGGTTGATCTGCGGAATGTGTGGGTTCGCCAACTCGGAGAGTAGTGAATGTATCGGGTTCTTGCCGCGAACCCGTTGAATCCGATATCAATTCCTCTTCGACAAACAGGATTCGGTAGGATCTTTTAAATCATGGATTTTTCTCGTTTCATTTTTCCCGCTCTCTTCGCGACCTTGTCCTTTGGCCTCCTTGCGGAAGCGGCTGATCGACGCCCTAACATCGTCATCATTTTATCTGATGATCAGAGCTATACCGACTATAGCTTCATGGGGCACGAATCAATCGAGACGCCGCATCTCGATAAGCTGGCTTCCGAGAGCGCACTCTTTCGACGTGCTTATGTTCCAACCGCTCTATGCCGGCCTGCTCTGATGACGATTGCGACAGGACTCTATTCTCATCAAAACAAGACGACCGGGAATGACCCTGCTTTGACTCCGGCGAATAGGGCTCATCTGAAGGACTCGGGCGTTGCGGCAGCGGAACAACTGATTTCCCATATTGATGAGACAGGTTCGATTGCGAAGTGGTTGGGGGATGAGGGCTATGTGAGTCACCAGAGCGGCAAATGGTGGGAAGGCTCTTTCGGCCGGGGCGGATTCACCGAAGGGATGACTCGCGGATATCCCAAGCCCGGCGGTCGTCACGGTGATGACGGTCTCAAGATCGGGCGCGACGGCATGAAGCCTGTTTTCGATTTCGTCGATAAGGCGGTCGCTGAGGAGAAGCCGTTTTTTCTTTGGTACGCGCCTTTCATGCCGCACACCCCTCACAATCCTCCGGCGCGACTTCACGATAAGTATCTCGCGAAAGGGCTCTCAGATGAGGTCGCCAAATACTATGCTATGTGTGAGTGGTTCGATGAAACCTGCGGAGCTCTCGTGAATCATCTCGATGAGACCGGCGTGGGGGAAAATACTCTCATCGTTTATGTTGCTGACAACGGGTGGATTCAGGCTGATTCGGGAGGCTATGAGCCCCGATCCAAGCGCAGTCCTAATGAGGGCGGAACTCGCACGCCGATCATGTTCCGGTGGCCGGAGACCATTGCTGCAGCCGAGCGACCGGAGCTTTGTTCCTCCATCGATATCGTTCCGACAATTCTTGGGGCGGCGGGGGTGACAGCGGCGCATGACTTCCCGGGTCTCAATCTCCTGCCCGAGCTCAAAAGCGGTGACACGATTGATCGAAACGTTCTTTTGGGCGAGTCCTTCGCACACGACATTGCAGACATCCACCGTCCCGAGGCCTCATTGCTCTACCGCTGGGTCATCGAAGATGAGATGAAACTGCTCCTCACCTATGATGGCACGCAGGGAGGAATGAAGTATCGCCCCGAGGATTTTCGACCGCAGCTCTATGACCTTGGAAAAGATCCTGACGAAACCACTAATCTCGCGGCATCGAAACCCGATGTCGTTAAAAGCCTCGCAGCGCGTATCGACAATTGGTGGCCTGCGACTGGTCGCAAGACGGTTGTGGAATGGAGCGATGATCCTGTGATTCTTGAGACAATTGAAGACGCCGATCCCAAGCCGAAGAAGAAAGGCAAAAAGGGAAAAAAGGGTAAAAAGAAAGGCGCCTGATTGTCTTCTCCATCTTCTTTTATGCCTTCTCCACACAAACTCCCCTACTTTAATAGACTGTGGGCCGAGAGCATCGAGGGGGCGCGGGCGAATTTGGTTCCCGGTCTTTTGTTGTGGGTCGTTGGCTTGGCGGTGGTGATCGTCTACTACTTCGCGCCATCGACCCGCGAATTGTTTGAGTGGGTCATGGCGAAGAAGACTCGCTATGGGTATCTCTACTCAGGAATCGCAACCGCATTTTTCGGTGGGCTTATTCCCTTCGTTTATCTTTGGTGGAGAGGAAAAGTTCCGAGGGGAAGGGTTCTTTCCTGGGGGCTCTTTTTTGTGATCTACTGGTCAACGAGGGGAATCGAGGTCGATGCCATCTACCGCTTGCAGGCATCGCTCTTTGGTGATGGCGCGGACTGGAAGACCGTTGTCACAAAGGTGATTGTCGATCAGTTTATCTACTGCCCGGTTTGGTCAGCACCTCTCACCGCGATTTGCTATCGCTGGAAAGATGTCGGGTTTTCCTGGAAGCGACTTCGGCCCAATTTGAATCGTGACTTCTTTCTCTTCGATATTCCGAAAGTCCTTCTTTCGATCTGGATTGTCTGGATTCCCGCTACCGCCATTATTTACTCGCTACCGCTGGCGCTGCAAATCCCGCTCTTCAATCTCGTGCTCTGCTTTTTTGTGCTTCTTGTTAGTATTCTCTCGAAAGATGAATCTCCATTGCGTGAGGAACGATCGCTTTACGAGAATGAAAATCTCTGAAAGGATCTCTCATTATGAAAAAACTGCTTTTGTCCGTTCTCGCTTTTATCGCTGTTTCGCTGGGATCTGTTTCTTCCCTTTTCGCGAATCCGGTGATCTACCAAGCCGATGAGTCGATTTCACGCGGGAAGCATCTTGTCCTCATCGCGAGTGATCACGAATACAGGGGCGAGGAGACGCTCCCCGCTCTCGCAAGGATTCTAACCAAGCATCACGGATTCGATTGCACGGTTCTCTTCGGTTTGGATGAAAACGGAGAGGTCAAAGCCGGGGAATCAAATATTCCTGGGCTCGAAGCGCTCGCGACCGCAGATGCCGCGATCTTTTTCACCCGCTTCCAGGCGCTTCCTGATGATCAGATGAAGCACATTGACGCCTACCTGAATCGTGGCGGTCCTGTCATGGGGCTTCGGACCTCAACACATGGATTCAAATTTGGGAACCAAGAGAGTCAATTCGCGAAATACGATTTTCAGTCAAAAGAGGAAGGCTACGAAAAGGGTTTCGGTCATCAAGTGCTCGGGCAAACCTGGGTAGGGCATTACGGCAGGAATCACCAACAGAGCACTCGTATCACGATCATCCCTGATCAGGCCGGACATGCCATCCTCAAAGGAGTAAGCGAGATTCATGTGCAGTGCGGTGGTTACAATGCTGAACCGCAGGATGACTGGAATATCCTGACGATGGCGCAACCGCTCATGAGTATGGAGTTCGATGGCGAGCCTGATGCAACAAAGCCTCCCATGGCCTCGGAGTGGACTCGCGAATACACTGGCGCCAATGGGGAAAAAGGCAGGGTCTTTACTTCGCTCTACGGTGCTTCGGAGGACATTTTGAATGATGGATACCGTCGTATCCTCGTCAATGCGACATACTGGATGCTTGGATTGGAAGATCAAATTAAAGCCGATTCACCGATCGGTTTCGTTGGGCCTTATCAGCCAAATACCTTTCGCGGCGGTGGTTACGCACCGGGTGTGAAACCTGAAGTCTACAATGGATTCGAAAGTCCTATCCCAGCCAATAACAATGTGGCTCCTCTTAAGCCCAAGAAAAAGAAGTAACCGGCTGGTTTTTAGGGGGAATACGCAAAAAAGTTCAAAAAGAACGGCAGGTGGGGTGTTGTCTTCGGAATAAGGGGTGAATGGCGGATGCAGAACAGTCCCAAAAGCAGCTCAGCGAAGGCGATTTTATGCGTCTTCTCATGAAGCACGAGCCTGCCTTGCGCGCTTTTTCACGTTCATTGCTGCCTGATTGGAACCTCGTTGATGAAGTGATCCAGGAATCGAGCCTCACTCTCTGGGAGAAATTTTCGCAACTGGAGAGCGATTCCGGATTTCTCCCGTGGGCGAAAGTGGTCGTTCGATTTAAGTGTCTCTCTGCGATTCGTGACCTCGGACGCGATCGGCATGTTTTCAGTGAAGGGGTCCTCGAGTTGCTTGCGGACGAAGCCGCAGAAATGGACGCGGAGGAACATGTCGCTGCGATGAAAGCGCTTCGGGTTTGTCTCGCCAAATTTAGCAATCCTCATCAGGAGTTGCTTTTGGCTCCCTATTCCGGGGAAGGGCGGGTGAAGCATATGGCGTCTCAGAGTGGGAAGTCAGCCAATGCGCTTTACAAATTGCTGGGACGGTTGCGGGGAAAACTCAGTGGCTGTGTTCACGAATCAATAGCGAAGGAGGCGTTGAGACATGGAGTCTGATCAACTGATTCATCGCTACCTTGTTGGTGAAGCCAGTGGCGAAGAGATTGCCAGGCTTGACCAGCTTCTCGCTGAGGACCCTGCACTGCGTCGCAAGCTGATTTTCGAGGCAGGCACTGATGCTGGGTTACGCGAGATCGCATTGGAGCGCTTGTCTCATGAAGCGGGCGAAGCGTCGCTATTGAATGTGGTCTCTTTTCCACGAGGCGTTTCGCTGTTCGCGATGGCCGCTGCGGTGATCTGTCTCGGGGTGGCATTGTGGACTGTCTTTTCCAAGCCTGAAGTGGTCGCTACGCTCGTCTCCAGCGAAGATGCTTCCTGGGAAAGTTCCCTCCCAACGATGCCCGGGTCTGAGCTCATCGCAGGCCGCCTGAATCTGACTTCCGGAATGGCGACGATTCGCTTTCGCTCCGGAGCTGAGGTGGTTTTGGAGGCACCTGCTAATCTGGTCCTTGAGACTCCGATGCGAGGAAAGTTGCTCTCGGGTGCTGCCGTGATCGATGTGCCCGACGAGGCGATCGGATTTGTCATGGAAACCCCTGATGGATTCGCGGTGGACTATGGCACCCGGTTCGCTCTTTCAGTCGATCGCGAAAAAGAGAATTCAGCGTTCGAGGTGTTGGAAGGCGAAATTAAAGTGCATCACCCATCAAGTGGGGAAACGGTGCACTTGTCAGGGCGGCAGTCCTCAACGATCAATGAAGAAGGGCTCATCAAAATCGATGGACCGCTTCCTGAGAGAACAATTGAGCCGTCCGGTGATCGCCTCAGGATATCGGCTGATCCCGGTGCGTTCTCGGTCGTGGGAAATGACGAAACTGAGTACCTTCATTCTGATTTTCTGATGGCGAAGCGCTCACGTTCCGGGATCGTCTTCGACCGTCGATCGCTCTTCAGTTTTGACCTTTCGGAACTGGATCTCGATGCCTACACCGCGGCTCGGCTCCGCCTCAATCTAGTGCCCGCCGGAATTGGATTTGCGGCGCACCTTCCGGTCACGAATAAGTTTCTCGTCTATGGTAAAGGGGGCGAGCCCCTTAGAGTGAACCATGCAAAACCTGCATGGGAAACGATTCTTCGACCTGAAGATTGTGAACTGCTCGGCGCCTTTGAAATTCCGAGGAGCCAAAAGCGTGGAACCTTCGGAATCGATACTCCCGAGCTGGTGGCTTTCATAAAAGCGAACGCAGCGAACGAAGTGAGCCTGCTTCTCATTCGCGAGACCGCTGAACTCGAGCGGGGAGGCCTCGTGCATACTTTCGCGAATGATTCTCATCCCGAGGCCTCAGGCCCGATTCTTGAACTTTACCAAAAACCTCACTCAGATCATGAACCCAATGAATAAAACTCTCATAACCTGTCTCGGACTTGCGATTGCCAGCTTTGGTAGTTTTGCCAAAGCCGCTGAACCTATTTTAATCGAAGCCGAAGGATTCGACGCTCACGGGGGCTGGAAGCTTGATACCCAGTTTATTGAGATCATGGGTTCTCCCTACCTCATCGCTCACGGCCTTGGAAAGCCAGTCGAGGACGCTGTCACGAAGGTAACAGTGAAAGAGGCTGGAAAATATAGAGTCTGGGCGCGGACCAAAGACTGGGTCGCTCATTGGGAAGCACCCGGCACACCCGGTCGATTTCAAATCGCGATTGGCGGCGAAACGCTCGAAACAGAATTCGGAACCGAAGGAGCGAAGTGGCATTGGCAGGATGGTGGTGAGATCGAACTCGCGGCAGGAGAAACTGAAATTCGCCTCAAGGATCTGACGGGCTTCAACGGGCGCTGCGATGCGATCGTTCTTTCCCAAGGTGATGCTGCCCCCGACAATTCCAGCGAAGTGCTTCCGGCGTGGCGTCGCACTGCTCTCGGCCTGCGAGAGGAGCCGGAGGACGCAGGGGAATATGATGTCGTTTTTGTCGGAGGTGGTTACGCAGGGATGTGCGGAGCGGTTGCTGCAGCGCGCATGGGAATCAAGACTGCATTGATTCAAAATCGCGAGGTTCTTGGTGGTAATGGTAGTTCTGAGATTCGAGTCTGGGCCAAAGGAAATACTCCGGGCGGTCTTTACCCAATTGGTGATATTATTCGCGAGCTGGAAGACCACGCGGAGGCCTCTCCGGGGACCTATGAGGAATTCGGCGACGCGCACAAAGAAGCCCTCGTCCGGGCGGAAAAGAATCTCTCACTCTTCCTCGGTCATCACGCCTTTGACCTTGTCATGGACGGAAGCAAAATTAAATCAGTCCACGCGCTTGAAACAAGCTCGGGAAGAATTCGTGAATTCAAAGCTCCCTATTTTTGCGATTCCACGGGCCATGGTTACCTCGGGATCAAAGCCGGAGCAGACAATACGATGATTGAAGGCGGCCGCATGGGAATGAGCAACATGTGGACTTGGCATGACAAAGGCGAAGTGCAGAGTTTTCCCGAAACACCCTGGGCTCTTAATCTCGACGAGAAAGGTTTCCCTTATCCTCGCAAAGGTCATGCGGAGTGGTTTTGGGAGAGTGGTTACGACAAGCACCCTCTCGATGATCTCGAGCTGATTCGCGACTGGAATCTGCGTGCTAACTTTGGTGCCTGGAACGCGATCAAAAACGGCAATGCTTATGATCGTTACGATCTGACAGGGGCGAATCATAAGAATGCTTCTCTGGAATGGATGGCTTACGTAGGGGGCACGCGCGAGACGACTCAGCTTCTCGGCGATGTCATCCTAACGGCAGACGATATCACCTCTTCCCGCGAGTTTGACGATGCGTCCGTTCTCACGACTTGGTCGATTGATCTCCACTACCCGAAGGAGCAATATATCGGCAAGTATGCTGACAATCCGTTCATTTCCTACGCACATCATGACCGCGCGATTGATCGGAATGTTGGCTACCCGGTTCCTTATCGCTGTTTCTACAGCCGCAATATTGACAACCTTTTTATGGCGGGCCGCAATGTGAGCGTGACTCATGAAGCGCTCGGAACGGTGCGTGTCATGAAGACTGGCGGGATGATGGGGGTCGTTGTTGGCAAGGCGGCTGCGGTTGCTAAAACGCATGATACCAGTCCTCGGAATGTCTACGAAAGCTATCTCCCGGAGTTGATCGCATTGATGAAGCTTCCTGGCTACATGCGACGCGAGGCGATTGGGGATGAGTTCGTAAAAGATCCCGAGGTCGCTGAATTTGAGGAAATGACAAAAGTTGAGTTGGTTGGGGGCATTCGGGCGAGCAAATTGGATGGAGTTATTATTGACGACGACGAGGCCAAGCTAACCGGCAAGTGGACAGGCGGAACGGGGCTTCAGAAATTCATCGGAACTCAGTATCAATATGGGAGAAGCGGCGAGGCTCGATTCAACTTTGAGGTTCCCAGTCCCGGAACATGGGATGTGCGAATGGTTTGGCAGCCACATGAAAATCGTTCTTCAAAAACGAAAGTTCAGGTCCATCTCGATGGCGAAATAGTCGAAGAGACGGTCGTCAATCAGAGGGTGGCAGGAACGCTCGAATACGGTTTTCACTCGCTTCTTAAGCAATCGTTTACGAAGGGGCAAAAAGGATCTGTCGTGGTTCTCACTGAAGGAGCCGATGGGAATGTTGCGATTGATGCGGTTCAACTGCTGAAGTCTGAGTAATCTTCGGAGTCGAAATCCCCGCTCTCCAAATGTCATGACACTTACAAAAAAAATCCTGCTGCTGTTATCATTGGGTGTCCCGATCATAGCCGCCGCGGATGACCGGCCGAATCTCGTCTGGATTATCTCTGATGATCTCGGGCCGGAGTTGGGATGCTATGGCTATCCTGATGTCGAGACTCCCCATCTCGATCGTCTTGCGAAAGAGGGAACGCGTTTCACGAATGCCTTCTCGACCGCTCCGGTTTGCTCCGCCTCCCGAACCGCATTTCAAACGGGCCTCTATCAGACAACGGTGGGGGGGCATCACCATGATACCCGGGACAAAAAGCCACTTCCTGAATTCGCGACCACGGTGACTGATGTGATGCAGGACGCGGGCTATTTTGTAAGCAACGGCCGGGGAGAGAAAACCCCGGAAAAGAGAATTGCGAAATCCCATTTGAATTGGACCTACGACGCTCGCGAATTCTTTGACGGGCATGACTGGACGCAGCGGGGAGAAGGACAGCCTTTCTTTTCTCAAATTCAAATCAAGGAGCCGCATCGGGCCTTTCACCTCGCAACGAAGAAATACCCTAACGCACCAATCCCACCCTATTATCCGGATCATCCGGTTACGACGGCGGATTGGGCAAATTATCTGGCGAGCATTGAAGTGCTCGATCAGAAAGTCGGCGCGATTTTGGATCGACTGGATGAAGAAGGTCTCGCCGCGAATACCTTGGTTTTGTTCTTCGGTGATCACGGTCGGCCACATGTTCGAGGAAAGCAGTGGCTCTACGATGGGGGATTACACGTGCCTCTCCTGGCTCGTTGGCCGGGGAAAATTGATGCGGGAAAAGTCGACGATCGACTCGTTTCTCTCATCGACATAATGCCGACGACTCTGGCAGCAGCCGGAGTCGCCGCGCCGGAGAATCTCGTCGGATTCGACCTCATTGATCCAAACTTTGGCGGCCACGAAAAGCTCTTCGCGGCCCGAGACCGCTGTGGTGATGCCCCTGATCGCATTCGCTCAGTGAGAACCGCTAAATTTAAATACATTCGTAATTTCCACCCTGAGATTCCCTACATGCAGCATAGCGGTTACAAGCGGGCCGGGTACCCGGTTGATACGGTGATGAGAGTTCTCCATGAGGAAGGGAAATGGACTTCGCCGTTCATGGCAAAAACACGTCCGGAGGAAGAACTCTATGATCTCAAAGCAGATCCGAATGAGATGAACAATCTTGCCTCCGATCCTGCCTTTGTCGAGAAGCTCGGCGAATTAAGGGCTGATGTGGATCGATGGATCGAAGAGACCCATGACCTCGGGGCCGTTGATGAAAGTCTCACCGTGGATCTCGAAAAAGTGATGGAGGGAAAATGGAGCACCTACGATCGGAACATGAAGAAGCGTGGTTTGAACGCCGATGTTTCAGATCGTGAATTCCTCGACTGGTGGATCAAAGAGTTGGGGGTCGAGGGAGGGTAGTCGTATCGATCGAACAGGGTTATGTTGGGCATGAACCCCTCTTAAGTTCTCGCTTTTCGAGGTGACGACTGTCGTGTCGGGTTCGGTTTTCTGCGGGAAATGGTCGAGATCGTCGGCCATGATGACGAGACTATTTGGGCGCTCGGCCGCGTTGGCGTATCCAAACGCCAGCGTGGCAGGAATACCTTTGGCAATTCAATCTCGCGTCATGGTGATTTCCGTTTTCACCGAGGGAGTCGAGCACCCGAACTGGCACTTGATGACGGAATCGTTCTCGTCCTTGATGTCGACGATCGATACCGCAGAGGCTAAAGCTCCCTGACCGCGAGACGCAGCGGGCGTGAATCCTCTCCGAAATCGGGGGAGGGAAGAAGCGGCTCTGCCCTGCTTTAAACGGTTTGGACTTAAACGAATCATCGAGCAGTGATTCCTTTACCACATTGATTGACAATCCATGGGGAAAAGGGTGGAATTCTTGATTGAAAGCAGCTTTACCCTTTCCGCGAGCGATCAAAGATTAGGGTTGGAAAAGCCATTGCCTCGCAAGTAAGATAGATATTTTTCCGGACCACGAAGGTGCTGTGATCTCGATCGCCCCGCAGAGTGGTTTTCCTGGCAAAAAGAACGAAGCTCGCCGCGTCGTGAAACAGTGGGAGCGGCAAAGATTTGGGATTGAAAAATAGCGACATGTCTAAGAATATACTCATTATGAAATCGAAATCATCTCTCGAGAGGGGCTGCGCCGGATTCGAGTCCATGTCACGTCGCGAGGCGATTACGATGGGTTCTCTCAGCGCGATGGGACTTACGATGGGAGATTTCTTTAAGCTCCAAGCTGCGGACAAGGGCGCGTTCACCCAGGAAGGCGGGGTGAAGAAGGAAGCTAAAGCGCTGAGTGTGATTCAGCTGCATCTGGGTGGCGGGTTTCAGCAGCAGGAGTCGTTCGACCCCAAGCCTGAAGCTCCCGTTGAGATTCGAGGGCAATTTGGGGTGATGAAGTCTGTTACCGGCGACTACCTCAGCGATAATTTTCCGCGCACTTCGAAAGTGTCGGACAAGCTCACCGTGATCCGAAGTATCGTCGGAAAAATTCCTGATCACAGTCAGGCAACTTATCATCTTTTCACAGGCTACACGCCCACTGCAGTGATCGATTTTCCGCAGATGGGGTCCATTGTTTCTCACGAATTGGGCAAGCGAACCGAGATGCCGCCTTATGTCGTCGTTCCCAAGAAATCGGGTTTTTCGGGTGGAACGGGCTACCTCAGCAGCACCCACGGACCTTTTGAAATCGGAGCTGACCCCGGCGGGAGGGATTACAAGGTCCGCGACTTTTCCATTCCAGAAGGCGTCTCGATCGAGCGTCTTGATCGTCGGCAATCAGCTCGCCAAATAATCGAAGAGCGAGTCCGGGCGCTCGAATCGAATCCCAACATGATGGAGACGATGGACGATCTCTACAAACAAGCCTATTCGCTTTTGACGTCGGAAAAAGCGCAGGCCGCCTTTTCATTAGATGATGAAACCGAGGCGACCAAAAAACTTTACGGCAGTGATGTCGTAGGCTTGAAAGGGCCAGACAACAGGTTTCACCCGAAAGGTCTCGCGGAACGCCTCATCGTGGCGCGGCGTTTGGTAGAGTCCGGCGTTCGCTTTGTGACGGTGAACTACGGAGCCTGGGATTGCCACATGGACGTGAAAAATAATACGCTCGATCAAATGCCGGCGCTCGACGCCGCTATTGCGGGAATGGTGACCGACCTCGATCAGCGCGGTTTACTCGAGAGCACGATTTTCTGGGTCACGACTGAATTTGGGCGCACGCCGAAAATCAATCGGGATGGCGGACGCGATCATTATGCGAGATGCTACTCGAACCTGATTGCGGGTGGCGGTTTTACCCGGGGGCAATTTTATGGAGCGAGCGACGCCACCGGTGCTGAGCCAGCTCGTGACGCCCTTCCTCTCGAAGATTTGCTGTTCACGATTTATCATCAGTTGGGGATCGATGCGAATAAAGAACTTCTCGCATTCGGCACTCGTCCTATTGAAATTATCAAAGGGGGAAACCTCGCCCAAGGTTTGTTGGCATGATCCGATTCAGGAAAATCCTCTGTCTCCTATTTCTGCTCGTGATTTTCAATCTCGAGGCAGATGCAGGGGTGAAAACTATCGAGCGAGTCAGTCCGCGTTACGGTCAGCGCGGAACGATTGTTGAGGTTGAAATTCAGGGTGTTTCCCTCGAGAATCCCTCCGAGATCGTTTTCTATAAGCGCGGGATTCGAGCTTTTGATTTTAAGAAAGCTGAAGTCCAACCGCAACGTCGGGGATTCGCCCATGGGGGGTATTTCGATTCGGCGATCACCTGTAAGTTCGAGATTTCTGCAGACTGCGAGCCGGGACAGCATCCCTTTCGCCTTCTTACGGAGACGGAGTTTTCTCACATTGCGGCGTTTCACGTTTCGCCTTTTCGGACCATTCAAGAATCTCCGGATCGGAAAGATACCGTCGAAACGGCGATGGAGGTTTCAGGAAATGTGACAATCAATGCGGTCCTCGGGCATGATTTGGCTGACGTGTATCGAGTAGCGGTGAAAGTGAATCAGGAGCTTGCGGTGGAAGTGGATTCGGTGCGTATCTCCGATCATAACTATGGCGATTCGGCATGGGATCTCGCGGTGCGGATTCTTGATGCTTCGGGGGAGGAAATGGCAGCGAACGATGACAATTCTTATCATACTCAAGATCCCGTAATCTCAACTGTGATTCAAAATGACGGTTATGTTTTTGTCGTCGTGGAACGTTCGGTCGCCCAGGTCACGAAGACGACCTACGCCGTGCATATCGGAACAAATCGACGGCCCGTGATCGCTTTTCCTCCCGGAGGCGAAGCGGGAAAAAAGCAGAGGGTTAGGCTGATCGGTTCTGGATCTGGCGATTTTGAAGAAACCCTTACGATGCCGAAACAAGACGGCGATTTTCGCTACTTCGGCGATGCCCCCTCCGGTTTGCTATTGCGTTCGAGTAACTTTCCGAATTTGCTGGAACTTTCCGATCAAATCGAGACTCCGATTTCAAATTTACCAATCGCTCTCAATGGGATCATTGATCGTGTTGATGATGTCGATAGATTTCGATTCGCAGCAAAGAAAGGCGAGCCGCTTCATCTTCGCGTGTTCGCTTCCGCGATTGGATCTCCGATCGACCCCGTGATGAAAATCTACCGTGCCGATGGCAGTATTGAGTTGGAATCCGATGACGCCCCGCTAACGGACCGCGACGTCTTCGGGACGTCATATCGGTCCAGAGGCGGTCGGCGGTCCACGCTCGATCCGTCGGTAATGTGGACGCCTCGTGAGGATGGAGACTACGTCTTAGAAATTTCTGACAGCAGCGGTGCCGGTGGATCCAACGGAGTTTATCGGGTCGAAATCGAATCGCCTCGCACCGTCTTCCAAACAGTTTTGTGGAGCAAAAGCAACGATTGGTGTGAAAGCACTCGCAACACCGGTTTAGCGCTTCCGCAGGGAGGACGCCACACCGTAAATATCACTTTGCCGAAAGGCCAGTGGAGCGAGCTTGATTGCGAATACGAAATCGTCGCGGAAGGACTGCCGCCCGGTGTCGAAATGATCTCGCAAAAAATTGGTTCAAGCAAAGAACGTCACGGACGTTCGATTTGGCCGATTCAATTCGTGGCCGCGCCGGATGCGAAACTGGGGGCGAGTCTTTTTACGCTTGCGGCTCGACCGCTCGATCCTGCGATCAAGGTAGAGAATCGTTCCCAGGAAAACATCCCTTTTATCAATCACTCAGGTGGCGATGCGCTTCACTATGTTCAAGTCGATCAGTATGCGCTCGGGGTCACGATCCCGGCTCCGTTTGAATTAAACGTCGAGGAGCCGAAAGCGCCACTTGTCCGTGGCGGGGAAATTGCGATTCCGGTCAAAATTAAACGTCGCGCGGGATTCACTGGTCCGGTCGAATATTGGGTGCGATTTGTTGATAGCTCAATTAACCCACAGGCCGCGACAACGATTCCGGAGGGAGAAACCGAAAGCATTTTGCGGCTTTCGTGTTCGGCCAATGCCCCGCTCGGGGAGCAACCACTCGCGGTGATCGCTCGTTCCCTCGTCGATGAAATCCCGCGATCGATGGGTCCGGGTGACCGTCTTTCGTCCTCTGAAATCGTGAGGCTCACGATCGCGGAACCCTACATGGAATTGACATCGCAACCGGAGAGTATTCGCCGGGGGGAGACCAAGCCGTTTCGATGGATCGTGGCGCAGAAGACGCCTTTTCAAGGAAAGGCACAGATAAAACTTCTCGGTTTGCCAAAAGGACTCAGTCTCGAAGGTGAGATGCCGCGAATCGATGCATCGGGGACGGAAGTGATCTTTAATCTGAAAGCGACTAATGAGGCTTTGTTAGGGCAGGAGACCGGGCTCGGCTGCGAAGTGATCGTCGAAGTGGAAGGGCAAATCATCACCCAGAGAACGGGGAAAGGCTCATTGCGAATCGACCCGGCATTGTAACAAAATGAAATTTCTCTCACTATCAATTTTGGCAGGATTTGCTTTGATCGCCTCAGCCTTCGCTGAGGAGGTGCCTAGTTTCCAAAAGGACATCATGCCGATCTTCTTTCGGGCCGGATGCAATACGGGGACGTGCCACGGTGCGGCCGAAGGAAAGGACGGCTTCAGCCTCTCTCTCTTCGGCTACGACGCGAAGGGAGACTATTTTCGTATCGTCAATGAAATGCCGGGGCGTCGACTCAACGTCGCGGTGCCGGAGCAGAGCCTCCTTTTGAAGAAGGCGACCGGAGCAGTCACCCACACCGGAGGCGAGTTATTTACCCCGAAAAGTCCTTTCTACGAAACGATGCTCCGGTGGATCGAAGCGGGAGCTCCCGACGACGATGCGGAGATTGCTGAAGCTATCGGACTGGAATTATCGCCGGAGAATTTTATCTTCAAAAGAGGGCAGGCTGAGACGGAGCTGAAAGTGACGGCCCACTACGATGATGGCACGAAACGCGATGTCACTTCGTTGGCGAGATTTCATAGCAACAACTCCAGCGTTGTCGAAGTTGATGAAAATGGTCAGGTCTCTCCTGTCGGGAAAGGCGATAGTCATGTCTTTGCTCGCTACAGTCGATTTACGATTGGGGCGGAGGTGATCGTCTTGCCGGGGAAAGGAGGGTTCGTCGCGAAAAGCCCCGTCCCCGGAAACTATATCGACGAGATCATTTTCGATCGCCTCGAGAAATTGCAGATCAATCCTTCGTCGGTTTGCGATGACGAAACGTTTCTCAGGCGAATCACGCTGGACCTCGCGGCGCGACCGCCGACGCCGGAAGAGTATGATGTGTTCATGGCGGATGAATTCGCGGACAAACGCCGTCGAAAAATCGATCAACTACTCCAAAATGACCGCTTCTCTGATTTGTGGACGGCAATATGGAGCGAGCAACTGCGGATCATTGGAGGGAACTACGCGCCGGTTGGGACTCATCTCAAAGCGGCAGATGCCTATCAGGAATGGATTCGAAAACAGATCCAAACGGCCCGTCCGCTCAATGAGTTTGTTTCAGATATGGTCGTCGCTTCGGGGAGTAATTTGCAGAATGGCCCCGTGAATCTTTATACGATGCTGAGTCACCAGCCCCGCTTAGATCCCAAGGCATTTGCCGCCGACTTTTCTCAGGTTTTCCTCGGGATTCAAATTCAGTGTGCCGAGTGCCACAATCATCCCTTCGATCGATGGACAATGGATGACTACTATGGCTTTGTCAGTTTCTTCACCGGGGTGAATCGCAAGCCGGGCGTCGAAGTCAGGGAGCAACGAATCTTCTACGACACCAAAGCGGCCCCCGCTAAACACCTCGTCGACGGGAGGCCGGTTCCCGCGAAAACGCTCGGTGCAGTATCGGCAGTGGAACACAGCGGTGATCCTCGGCGCGCGTTGGCGGAATGGCTGACCTCACCGAAGAACGAACATTTCTCCCGAAACCTTGCGAATCGTATTTGGGCCCAGCTTCTCGGTCGCGGGGTCGTTGAGCCCGTTGACGACATGCGGGTCAGCAATCCGCCTGTGAATGGTCCGCTTCTCGAAGCCTTGTCTCGTCATCTTGCCGATTCAAAATTTGATCTCAGAAGTTTGGTTCGTGATATCTGTAACTCGAAAGTGTATCAACTCAGCAGTCAGCCCAATGCCACGAATGAGTTGGACACTCGGCAATTTTCACGTGCTTACATGCGGCGGTTGCGGCCCGATATCATAATCGACGCGATTGTCGCGATCACTGGAGAAGAGCGAAACTTTCCGGGTTTTGCGCCCAAGACACCTGCAATTGAATTTTATCCGCGAACCGCCGGTAGTACCGAAGGTCCGCATTACGGCGATCCCTTTTTTGAAACCTTCGGGCGATCGAGTCGCGCCAGCGTCAGTTCCACCGAAGTGAAACCTGAGCCGACACTTTCCCAGGCGCTCCACATGACGGCCGGGAACACCTTGGAGCCAAGGCTCGACGCGAACGGAAAATTGAAAAAGATCGTGGAATCCAGTGAGTCTCCTGAAGAAGCGCTCGAACAACTCTTCATCCTGACATTGAGCCGAAAACCGACGGGACATGAGCTGGCGGGTTTAACTGCTCTGATCGGTGACGCCTCCAAAGATGTCGAAGTTTTTCAGGATATCTTCTGGAGTCTTCTCAACTCAACCGAATTTTCATTCAATCAGTAACCGTTGATGGCTTTTTCACGAAGATACCCTGTTCGTTCATCGAGCCTGCCCCGTTGCTTTGTTATATTGCTTTGTTATGCTGCTTCTATTTTACAAGCTGCCGAAGGCGATCCGATTTCCTACGATGATCAGATCAAGCCGATTCTTCGTCAGCACTGTTTGAAATGCCACGGCGATGATAAACAAAAAGCTGATCTCAATCTGCAATCCTTCGCCGCGGCGTTGAAGGGCGGCAGTGGAGGGGAGGCGGTCATTGCAGGGCGGTCGAGTCAGAGCCTGCTTTTTCAAGTGATCACCGATCCTGATGATGATTCCCGGATGCCGCCGAACAAGTCCGCGATTCCCGAGGATCAAATCAGTCTGATTCAGAAATGGATCGACACGGGGCTCCGTGAAACTGCCGCGGGTAAGTCAATGTTGAACGAGCGGGACACCAGTTTTGAGCCGTCTTCGAATGTCGGGATGCGACCAGAAAAGGCGGCGATGCCACACGGGTATCCGACGATTAAGACGACTCCGACGATTCGTCCCTTGCCCATCCTGGCGATGGACAGCAGCCCGTGGGCACCATTGCTCGCGGTTGCCGGGCAGGAGCAGATTCGGCTAATCGATACTGAAACCGAAGCACTTCTCGGAATTTTACCTTTTCCTGAAGGGATTCCCTACGTGATCCGGTTTAGCCGCGATGGCTCGGTGCTTCTGGTTGGGGGCGGGCGTCCCGTCGAGTCAGGAAGCGTGGTGTTGTTCGATGTCGAAACAGGCAAACGACTTGTCACGATTGGTGATGAACTCGATGCGGTTCTCGCAGCGAATCTGAGTCCGGATCAAAAACTGATTGCACTGGGCGGTTCTGGAAAAATCGTAAAAGTCTATTCGACAGCGAATCGTGAGCTCGTTTATAAAATCGAAAAACATACCGATTGGATCACTTCGGTAAATTTCAGCCCTGACGGAACCAAGCTTGCCACCGCCGACCGTGCTGGGGGATTGCATCTCTGGGACGCGAATTCCGGCGGCATCATTTTGAGTTTGTTGGAGCACAAAAAATCTATTCATGCTATCGATTGGAGATTAGATAGTAAGATGCTCGCCTCCGCTTCTGAAGACGGGAAAGTGATCTGGTGGGACGTCTCCGATGGATTCCCCGCCTGGAATAAATCAAATGCTCATCCTCCGAAGCGTCCCGACGGAGTCCACGGAACGATCCCCAATGGGATTTTATCGGCTCGATTTTCTCCGAAAGGTAACCTTATCACAACAGGCCGAGATCGAACCGTTCAGGTTTGGGATGCGAGGGCAGAATTAGTGAAAAAATTTAAGAATGAAACCGGACTGCCGATCAGTTCAGCGATGACTCATGATGGTCATGCTGCCATTTCCGGGGACAGCGATGGAAATGTTTTTTTCTGGCGAGAAGGCTTGCGATGAATAAAGCCCGATGAAAAACCCCCATCTATTTCTTCTCCCTGGCTTGCTTTTTGTTTTCCCATTTGCCCTGGCAGAAGATTGGGGCGCTTTTTCAATTGTCCCGGTGAGCGACCAAAATTTGTGCTCGAAGCCGTCATGGCGTCTCGGTCGGGGCCGATGGCATCGTTTATACCGTTTCCGAAAAATCCGGTAGGCTTATGCGTTATGACAGCGCAGGAGTCGGAACAGTTGTCATGGACGGTATTCTCGGGCACTCGATTTTGGCTCGCCCTGATCGTTCACTTTATTTTCGAAAGAGGTTATCGAGAGTGGCGAAGTTTTTTTGATAGGCCTCGACGACTCCGGTGTCTTTCGGAGTAGAGCCTTCGATGATAAGCCAGTCCTCGTAACCGGCCTTCGTGAGGGATTGTTGAAATTTCACGAAGTCGACATCCCCTTCACCAATGAGTCCTTTGTTTTCTTTGCAGTGAATCTGGCAGATTCGATCTCCGCCGAGCTGAACGACTTCTTCATAGATATCGTATTCCATTCGGAGGGAGTTCGCTGAGTCGTAGTAGACCTGAATCGCTTTCGAGCCCACGCCGTCGATGATTTTGAGATGATCGTCGGCGGAAAGGAGGGATTCAATTCCCAAGACGACGCCGGCATCTTCCGCCTTTTTTGTGACAGTCTTGAGTTTTTGGATCACGGCTTCCATCAACTCCGGCTTGCCATTGATGTCTCCTTCTCCAAAGAAGGCGAGCAGGGAAATATGGGGAGCTTTGTCAGGTTGCTCTTTGCTCATCGCTGCCATCACGTCGATGACGTCTTCCACCCAGTCGATCGATTCTGGATGTGTCGCGAGTGGCATCTTGTTGAGGATGCCCATCCCGAGTGAGGCGAGCTGAATGCCTGTCTCGTCGACTTTTCGATAGTATTGCTCGCGGACTTTTGCATCGCGTAGATCAAATTCCGAATCCGGAGTGCTGAAGCTGACTTGCAAACCTTCCAATCCGATTTCGACTGCAACATCGAAGGCGGAAATATCCTGCTGTTTTTTAATCGACCAGTCGCAGGCACCGATAGGGAATTTTGGTTTCTCGTCAGCCCATGTGGTACGGGGCGCGGTTCCTGCCGCGGCAGCGGCGAGTAGTTGGATTGAATTTCTACGTGTGATCATTTTTTTGGCAGGGTTCTTTTTTTGGGGGCGATACGGGGATCATTGTCCTATTCCCGCAGACAATGAACCCTGCCGGTATTGAAGCGATTTTCTTTAAAATCGGCAATACTGGAGCAAAAATATCTGTGAAATCAGGGGGGGGCTTCGGTCCATCACCTCTTTATCTTTACGCTCGTCTTTTTCCTAATCTACGCCGGAGCGATTGCGACGGGCGAGTACCGTCTATTTCCGGACGATTGTTAGAAAAAGGGATAGGGGCTTCTGGAAAGAGTGATTGGGCTTTGGGCCGCGTTTTGGCAAACGCAGCTACTTGAGTAATCGATCGCCATCGGCGATTTGTTAGTGGGAGGGCCGGAAGCACTTATTATAATTCGAAAGAGCCACTGCTGCACCCCACGCAGAAAGAAGTCATCTCCCCGCCGCGAAATGCAGTCGTAAAACGAACGCCCCTCTCCCCGTCGTCGTGCTGTCCTGATCCCTTGAGGCTACCGAAATGTGACCGAAAAAAGGTTCAAAATAACAATGCTTTATTATGCTTTCTTCCCGCTATTTGTCTGTCCCTTAAAACATTAAAATAATTAGCTCTTGTTTCATCCGTGCTAAATTCAGCATCTAACGGAGCATGTTGCTTGGATTAGAAAGGATGGAACATGGATTTAATGGATCGGATAGGCATAGCTGAGTTTTCCGACAACCTCTTCAAACAACCTCTTCAAGGAAGGTGAACATTCCCTTTCCCGCGAAGCATGACCTCCTCGTTCTTGCTTCCCGAAACGATGTTCCGAACGATTAGGTTATTTTCTCCCTCCACGAGAATACCGGTTTTTGCGGAGTTCTTGACCACATTCCCCTGAACAGTGTTGTGAGACGAACCCTGGCGCAAAGAAATCCCGTCGGACTTGGAATCGATGATCTCATTGTTGAGGATTAGGTTTCGCTCGTTCAATCCCGGCAGATTGCAATACTGCCAGACGACAATTCCGACCGCAGGACGAGTTATCTGATTCCGTGCGACCAGACAATGGGAGGCATCATTCAGTTCAATATTATGGCAATCTGCCAGCGTGTTGCCCACCGCTTCGCAATGATAGGAGAAGTGATCAAAATCGATTCCCTCGGCAGCCGTGTTCTCAATCTGAGATTCATAAACTCCGCTGTGGATAACACTGTAGAATCCGATTCCGCGATGGTGTGTATTCTTTATCTTACAACCAACGATCCGGAGACCCTCGACTGGAGGAGCGGTCGGCCCCGTTTCATATGAGTAATTCCCTTGCGCAATAATCGCACAATGGAAGGTATGATTCTTCGGAACGACTGGCCAAGCGTCGCGGTTCATATCGATTACCACATTCTGGATGAGAATATTCTTCGCTTCGTCTTTCACAACTATGCCATTGAAAACAGCAATCATTTTCGAGCCTTTTGGCACGGGATATTTCAGGGGCTTTGAAAGATGCAGAATATTCGCGTCGTGGTGATCCACCTGCGCCATGACGTAAGGAGCATAAAATGATTTGCCGTTCGGAGGAACGACCTTTCTACCGGGGCAATGGATCTCGATCTGGATTCCGCCAGAGATGTCAGTGGGCTTATCCAAAACGAGGCGGGTTGCACCGATTTCAGCGTCTTCAGAAGTCACCTCCATTTGCTGCGGAGCAGCTTTCAAAATAGCGCCGTCCTCTCCGAGTAAAGTAACATTCTGTTTTCCAGAGAAACTCAATTCACGATCCAATGTGTACTCGCCTGACTTGAGCATAACGACGCCCCCACCCTGAGCGTGAACTTGGTCAATCGCCTCCTGAATTGTGGCAAGCGGCGTACCCGTTTCAATCGTGATATGGGCAGACGAAGCTTCATCTGCTCTTGTGAAAGAGCCGGCATAGAAAACGAGAACAAAGGCAATCAGCTGAAACGAAATTTTCATTCTAATATTGAGGTATCTTATTTCGAATAAGGCTCAGCCCCAGTGCTGTGCAATCTTCGTTTTTAAAAAGGCAACGCTCCGCGCGAGCTGATCGATGCCGTCGACACCGTCTTCGATACTGATCCAGCCGTCGAAGCCTTTGCTCTTCAGTTCCGAGAAAATGGAATCGTAGTCGTTGAGGCCTTTCCCTATTTCGCCGTGGCGGAGGCGCTTGGCGTAGCCTTCTGCTCCACCTTCTTCGCGGCGTAAATCTGCTATCGTTCCTTCGGCAAGATATCGATCACTGGCATGCATCGTGACGACTCTTGAGGAAACCCGCTTCAGAAGTTCAAGGGGGTCTTCGCCGGCGAGGTAGGTGTTGCTGGGATCGTAGTTCACCCCAAAGTGCGAGTGCTGAATCGCATCGACGAGTTCACAGAAGACGTCCATCTTTTGGGCAAATTCGGGGTACTCCCAAAAATCATCTTTGTAATGATTTTCGATGATCAGGGTGATTCCTCTTTCTTCGGCGTAAGGGAGGCAGGCTTCGATCGATTTTACTGCGAGTTGGACACCTTGTGAAATGCTTAGTTCGGGACGGCGCTGCCCGCTGAGGACACGGCAATAGGAACCGCCCAGTGTTTCCGTCATGTCGATCCAGTTCTTTTGCTTCGCAATCTCGTTGGCGCGGAATGCTGGATCAGGATGGGTGAAGTCAGGCGAGCAACACATCATCGGAATGACACGCCCGGTCGCCTCAACTTCTTTTCTGAAACGGAGCCAATTGGATTTGTCCTCCATCTCGAGAAAGCCGGCATACCACTCAAGGCCTTCCACCTCCAGAGTGTCGGCGAGAGCGATCCATTCGGAGACGGTCATGCTACCCTCTTTGCAGAGAGCCTGCATGTAGGCTTTGGGAAATGCGGCAAGTTTGGGCATGGAGAAACGGTGCTTAGCTGGGAATCGTAGTACTGTCTTTAGGAGGGTTTCTGCCAATGAAAGGATACTGCTCGAGGTCGATGACCTGCCCGCTGATCGGGCCGCTCTCTTCGGCGAGCCAGTAGATCGCGGCCATCGCAATTTCCTCAGGTTTTAAAATTCTTCCAGAGGGCGCATACACCTTGGGCAAATCAGAGGGCCAATCGTCGCTAAGACCGTGCTCGCGTTTCCGCTGTGCTTCATTTTCAGTGAGAACCCAACCCGGGTTGATCTGGTTCACCCGAATTCCGTTTTCTCTCATGAGGGTGTCTCCGAGGTTCCGGGTCATCGTCATGAGAGCGCCCTTCGATACGCTGTAGGGAAGAAGGTCGGGTTCTCCGCTCCAGGCGTTCACGCTCCCGATATTGAGGACGGTTCCCCTGGACGCGCTGAGCTGACGCAGTGCTGATTGAATGAGCCTGAATGGGGCGATCGTGTTCACCGCGAGGATACGATTGAAGAACGTTTCGTCGGTGGTGTGAATATTCCCCGAGGCAACCATCGCGGCGTTGTTTACGACGGCATCGAGCTTCCCAAAACTTGAGACCGCGAGTTCGACGAGTCTTTCGGGGCACCCGTCGTCGGTTAAGTCTTCAATATGGAGAATTGCATTGTTGGCGCCTAAGTTTGAGACGACCTCTTCTCCCAGATCCTGTTCGAGTCCGTGAACAACGACTCGCGCGCCTTCAGCGACAGATTGGGTCGCGATTGCTTTCCCGATGCCGGTACAACTTCCGGTCACGATGATAACTTTGTCTTTTAGTCGCATGGAAGTGTTTCAATGTTAGAAAGGTGTTATTCGGGGCGCAATACTGATTTTACGACTTCGCCCGTGTGCATTTTTTCAAAGGCTTCGTGCCAGTCCGTGATCGACCAAACGCCACCGATGATGGGTTTTACGTCGAGTTGTCGGCTCGAGAGCAAGGCGATGACTCGTTCCCAGATGGGCCAGTTGTGGCTGAAACTTCCTTGTAAGGTGATGTTTTTTTGGACGAGGGGATCGAGATTGAAGCCGAGTGGCTGCGGCCCCCAGCCGACTTTGCTGATCCAACCGGCAGGACGAACGATATCGAGGGCAATCTTCAAAGTGGCGCTGGCTCCGGCGGCGTCGATGACACCTTCACATCCGAGGCCGTCGCGAGCGTTTGCCCACTCGGTGACGTCCCCGACGATGACATCGCATCCGTAGGATTTGGCGATATTGAGTCGATGCGCATCCTGCTCGAGCCCGACAATAGCGACCTCAGCACCGCAGAGACGGGCCATTGCGGCACAGAGTATTCCGATCGTTCCCGGGCCTAGGACCACGACACGGTCACCCGGTTCGATGCGGGCATTTTTCACGACGGCGCTGTAAGCGACGCAGCAGGGTTCGGTGAGGCAGGCTTGCTCAAAGGGAAGTGATTCGGGGACGTGATGAAGAATGCGGGACGGCACCCGCACGTATTTGGTCATCGCTCCATTCACGCCGTAGCCGAAACCTTTGCGAGTGGGGTCGAGATTGTAGAGCCCCCGTTTCGTCATCGGATTGTTCTCGCTGATGATAGCGGCCGTTTCCGAAACGACTCGATCGCCCTCGTTCCAGTCTTTTACTTCCGACCCTGTCTCAATGATATGGCCGCCGAATTCGTGACCGAGCACGACGGGATAGTTCACAGGCCAGGAATGATCGGCGGTCCACTGGTGCAAGTCGCTGCCACAGACTCCGACATTGGCGACTTCGAGGAGAACATCTGTCGGCCCAATTTCGGGGCGACTGATTTCGCGAATTTCGACTGATCCTTTCTCAGGAGCAAAATTAACAACAGCAGGAGAGCTCATATTTTTCTAAAAGGCGGGAACATCCTGTGCGTGAATCGCTTCGCAAATCATGCGGAGAGAACCTTCGAGATCTCCATCCGCGGTTTTGAAGGCATCTGCGTCAATCGTGAGAGGAGCACCCAGAACCACGAGCGGTGCTCCGTATTGGGGGCATTGGATTGCCTCTTCGAGACTGAGGCCGCCCACGGCCTGAACCGGAACATTGACCGCGTTGACGATTTCTTTCAGATCATCGAGCGGGCTCGGCATGCGATTACCTGCCGCGGCAATCCCGCGCCGCTCGTCGTAGCCGATGTGATGAATGACGTAGCCGCAGCCGAGGTCTTCGAGAAATCGTGCCCCTTCGACCATGTCGGGGCAGCCCAAATTGTCTCCCATCACCTTGCACCCCAAATCAGCTCCTGCCTTGACAACACACTTGATCGTTTCGGCGTGCGCTCTCGCCATGACAACGACATGCGTTGCGCCGGCTTTGGCCATCATCTCGGCCTCAAGATAGCCGCCGTCCATCGTCTTGAGGTCGGCGACAATAGGGACTTTTGGAAAAGCATCTCTCAGCGAACGAACCCCATGCAGCCCTTCGGCAAGAATGAGGGGGGTTCCTGCTTCGAGCCAATCGACTCCCGCCCGCATCGCGAGCTCAGCAGTCTCCAGTGCTTCGTCGATATTTGTGAGATCGAGGGAAATTTGGACAATTGGCTTCATCGTGGATTTGATTCGGGAATGATATTATATCGAAGATTCAGAGGGGGAACAGGGCGCATTTAACCGTGTTTAATGATCGACCTGACCCTATCGAGATGCTGGTTCAAAAAGGCGGTAACCATTTATAGTTCAGGGGGGGGCGTCGATGTTTGTTGCGTCCCGATTTCGATTAGTAGCGAGGCACTTCGGGATCAATCTGGGTAGACCACCGATCGATTCCTCCGGCGAGACTCCATACTTTTTCTAAACCCGAATCCCGAAGGAAGAGAGTCGCGTTCATGGAGCGTATTCCATGGTGGCAGTAGACGATTACGGGGAGCTGGTTCTCCGCTCCGGTCAGCTTTGCGGGCGCTTCCTCGGCAAAGCGGGACAAGGGAATCAGCTCGGCATTCTCGATGCGGCAGATCGCGAATTCGTCTTCCTCACGGCAGTCTACGAGGCGAAATGTCTCTGTTTCCTCGCTCGAAAGGAGTTTTTTTAGATCGTTCGGGGTGATTTCGGGTTCTGAAAGGGGGGGAAGCATGACGTCTAAGAAGTGTTTAAATATGGAAAAATCAAATTGAAGGATCGATTCCCGCCTTCATATTGTCGTAAGCGAGACCCGCTTCTAATATCTATGCCTAACTACGATTACCAGTGCAAAAAATGCGGACATGAGTTCGAAGTCTTTCAGCGAATGTCTGCTGATCGGCTCACGGATTGCCCGCTTGAGGATTGCGGCGGGGAAGTTAAACGTCTTCTCGGGACCGGAGCCGGCATCATATTCAAAGGCTCAGGTTTTTACGAGACGGACTATCGCAGTGACTCATACAAAAAGGCCGAAAAAGCCGATAAACCTGAAAAGGCCGAAAAAACCAAAAAGGCCGACAAATCTGGAAAGACGTCATCTGATTCAAGCGGCGGCAAATCGGATTCAGGCAAAAAGGCAGACAAGTAGACGTCGAAGAACTGAACTCAGATATAGTTATGAAACCTCATCGCAGAAAAAAGACCTCTCCAAGGAGGGTTCAGGAAGGTGCTGCTCCGGCAGATCCCGCCAATGCCGCGGTTCCCGTTGAACCGATTCCTGAAGAGCCGCAATACGAGGAGCCTGCAGGCACTTATGATCCAGGCCAGGCGCTAGCTGAAGAGCAGCAGGCATACGTCGATCCAAATCAGGCATATGTCGATCCGAACGCGGGATACGCCGAGCCGGTAGCGGCTCAGGAAGAAACAGTTCCGCCACCGCCTGCGATTATTCCGGCCGCCGGGGTTTATGATACCAGTCCGGAACCATCCCCGGCGCCTCGGGTTACGGCTCCAAGGGCTCCGGCCGTTGTTTCTAAGCAGCCGGGAGTAGGTCCCCGCGTTCAAGGCCGTCGACCCGTAACGACCAGTGGTCGCGGACGTCCGCCTTATAAGCGCCCCGCCGCCTACACGCCGAGTGGCGGTGGTATCTCGATGATGACGGTTTTCATGACTCTGGTCGCAATTGGTATGCTTGCGGTCGTTGTGATGATCGTTCTTCCCAAAGAGATGTCAGGCGTGAAAGGGTATCCTGTTAGTCCGATCGCGAATTCGACGCCGCGAAATCTCTTATCAGAAACTCAGCAGCTGATCGTCGATCGTGGCGGGGAAATTACCTTCTCGGAAGCGGAAGTGAACCAGTATTTAAACCAACGAATGGAAGGTTTGCAGGGTGGGCCTTTAGCGGCTCTCGTGCAATTCAGAGGGATTTACGCTGATTTTTCCAAGGAGCAGGCTGAATTCTTGATCGAGCGGGAGATTTTAGGTTTCCCCGTGACGATGTCGAGCAAGATTACAGCGGAGTCTTTTCGTGGAAGTCTTAGTTATCGCCCCGTCGGTTGGACTCTTGGAAAGATTGATCTCAGCTCCCGAAATGTGAAGCCGGTCATCGAAATGTTCCTACGCATGCGAAGTTCGTTTATGGATGAGTATCAGGTTCTTCAAATGATGGCTAACGTCAGGTTTGAAGACAATAAAGTAACGCTTACGACTTCCCGCTAGTAACAAGCGGAAGCCTTTTCCTGCTCATGTCAGATTCCGATGCAATTCTTCATGAGGGAAAGTTTCTCAGCTACTTTCGCACTGAGAAGGGTTGGGAGTATGTGAGTCGTTCTAATGCGAAGTCCTGCGTTGCGATTCTCGCGGTCACTGATGACAAGCGAATCATCCTCGTAGAACAGTTTCGACCTCCGGTGGGACGCAATGTCATCGAGCTGCCGGCAGGACTCGCAGGCGATATCCCTCTGCAGGAAGAGGAACCTCTCGTCGTTGCTGCTAAACGTGAGCTGAAAGAGGAGACTGGCTACGTCGCGAAGAATTGGACCTCGCTCATGGTGGGGGTGTCTTCTGCCGGTCTAACCGATGAAAAGTCGACTATTTTTTACGCAACCGGCCTCACTAAAATGACCGAAGGTGGCGGCGTCGGGGGCGAGAATATCAAAGTGCATTTTGTCCACCAGGGCGATGTAATCAACTGGTGCCGTGATCGGCTCGCTGAAGGCAAAGACGTCGATTTCAAGATCTTTGCAGCGCTCCAGTTGGCCCGTTCCATGTCGCAGTCGAAAGAGGGGCGTCTCTGGTATTGATCAGCGATCAATTTGCCGGCAGCGAGGCGCGCGGAAATTCCTCCTGCACTTCCGTTAACATTTCGGTCCATTCGACTTCGTCATAGCGACGGGAGAGATGTTGTAAGATAAGCTCTTGAACGCCCGCTTCTTTGGCTAGCTGCCCAACCAGCCCAGTCGTCATGTGGCCATTTCGTTCGGCTAAGATTTGATCCGTATTCCGATACTGGCATTCGCATACCAGCGTCCCGGTTCCCTTTAGCCACTTGACGAGTTCATTCCATTTCGCGCTGCCTCGTTCAACACGGAAATCGGTGAGGTAGGCGAGCGATTCGCCATCACGCGTCTTGAGAAGGTCTTTTCGCAATTGGCCAAGATCGAAATCCCTGTCGTCGACGGTCAGCTTGATATGGTCTCCGATCGTTTCATCGGTGAGTGTTTGGAGCCACTCTCCGGGGCGAAGCCCGATCGATTGCAAAGCAGCTCGATCGATGTTTTTTCTCTCGCTTTCTTTCAGTAAATAGCCAACCGAGGAAATGTCTCCGTGCGGTAGGAGAATGCTTTTTAATGTAAATGATTTTGAAGTGAGGTCAGGTCGGTTGCTCTCTCTCGCTTGAGGGGGGAGCGCTTCATTTTTGGCAAAGGCTTCACGAGTGAGGAATCGGCTTTTTGCTAACTCCGTTTCAGAGAGTTCGTGAACGAGCCACTCGCCGGGCTGGTCGTGATGCAGGTTCCAGGAGAAGCCTTGAAAGCGATGCCCTATCACATCGATTGTTCCGGGAGGCCCCCAGACGTGAACACTGCCGTTGGGACGATTGTAATTGTGACGGAAAAAAGTATCGAAACCCGAGACATGATCCATGTGAAAATGGGAAAAAAAGAGATGCTCGATTGATTGGAGGGCGGATATGCGAACGTCTGAGAGGCAAGCTTCGCCGCAATCGAAAAGCAGAGTCTCCTGTGATTGTCCGGTATCAACCGTCACCAACAGTGCGTTGTCTTCACCCCGCTTTCCCAGTATCTCCCAATTAATAGCCATCCGAGAAAGGTAGCAAGGGCACGCCCGTCCGTCACCTGGAGTTCCGGACTATTTAAAAAACGGTAGCCGGGTCCTGGGGAGTCCGTCCCGCTGGATTGACCTGCAGATAAGTCCCTTGGGCTCAGGGCGGATCGATAAACGATGCACGGTCGCTCTCAGCGAGGCCTCGTTCCTCGCCCGACCCCTCGGAGCTCGGAGCTCGGATCAATGGAGGAAATGACGGTGGCCGGTGAAGACCATCGCGGCGTCGTGCTCGTTTGCTGCTTTGATGACTTCTTCATCGCGGATCGAACCTCCCGGTTGGATGGCCGCGGTGGCACCTGCTTCAAGAGCGTTTACGAGACCGTCAGGGAAGGGGAACATCGCGTCACTGGCAACGATTGAACCTTTGAGGCTGAGGCCGGCTTGTTCTGCTTTCCAGATGGCAAGGCGACAAGAATCAACGCGGGACATCTGACCGGCGCCGATAGCGAGGGTTCTATCGCTGGAAGCGAAGACGATGGCGTTTGATTTGACGTGCTTCACAACTCTCCAGCCAAAACGCATTGCCTCGATTTCCTCTGCCGTGGGAGGGCGTTGTGTAACGACCTTTTGCTCAATGTCATCGAGGCCAAGTGCTCTTTTATCGCGATCCATGACGAGAAGCCCACCCGGCGCAGATCGAACGATGGGATCATCAAGGGTCTCTTTGAATGCTTCGTGCATTTGGATGAGACGAAGATTTTTCTTCTTCTGAAGAAGGGCCCGGGCATCGGTTTCAAACTCAGGAGCAATGATCACATCGGTGAAAATTTCGGAAATGACGCGAGCCAATCCAATTCCGAGAGGGCGGTTGCAGATGATGACTCCGCCGAATGGCGCCTGTCGGTCGGTCTCGAATGCTTTTTCCCAGGCGGCACGCAGATCGTTCTCATCCGCGCCCACTCCGCATGGATTGGTGTGCTTGAGAATCGCAACGGCGGGACGACGGAACTCGAGGATGAGCTCGGCGGCTCCTGCGATATCAATCACGTTGGTGTAACTGAGGCCTTTGCCCTGAAGCTGTTTGAAGTAATCAGCAAAGTTACCGAAAAGCGATGCCTCCTGGTGAGGGTTTTCGCCGTAGCGCAACTCCTGGGAGAGAGGGAGAGTGATCGAAAATGAGCTTTCCGTTTCCTGGATGTCATTCAGGTGGGCCGCAATCGCTGCGTCGTAAGCGGCTGTCCGCTGGAATACTTTGATAGCGAGACGCTCCCGGTTCTTCAGTGTTGTTTCGCCGTCGTGCTTATCGAGTTCATCAAGGACTACCTGATAGTCATCCGGATCTACGACGACGGTGACGGCGTCATGATTTTTGGCTGCAGAGCGAAGCATGCTCGGCCCCCCGATGTCGATTTGCTCAATCGCATCGGCCCGAGTCACACCCTCTTTGGCGACGGTTTCTTCAAAGGGGTAGAGGTTTACCACGACCAGATCAATAGGGACGATATCGTTCTCCTTTGCCTGCTTGACGTGTTTATCACTATCGCGGCGGTGGAGAAGCCCTCCATGAATCTTGGGGTGGAGCGTCTTCACCCGACCGTCGAAGAGTTCGGGGAATCCGGTGAAATCGGATACTTCGGTAACAGGAATCCCCAAGCCAGCGATGAACTTAGCAGTTCCGCCAGTCGAAAGTATTTCGATATTATGCTTGTTAAGACCTTTTGCGAAGTCTTCGAGACCTGCCTTATCCGAGACAGAAATGAGGGCGCGGGAAATGCTCATAGTTAATCGTTCTCGCAGCATTATCACCTACCGGAAGCGACGCAAGGCGAAATCGACGAAAGAGAAATTGAATGATCTCTTTGGTTCGGGAAATAGCCGGAATTCCCACTCACTTTAAAAAAATACCCTAAAGTTTTAAAAACATCTTGTCATTTAGTAAGTTTTTCCTTATAATCCGGAGATATTACTCTTATCCACCTTCGAACTATGAAATATTTTATTCTCTTAACATTCGGGCTAGCGCTTCTTACCACCTCCTGCAAAACGAACGGCGCAGGCAAGACGGCGGCTAAGGCAAATCCTTATCAGAGCAATCCTTACTACGGCTCAAGCGGAAGCAGCACATCTGATTACTCGAGCACGGCTTCCTCTTCAGCGTATCCGACCTACAGCGAGAGTAACTACACCCCGCCTTCGGTTGCAACTCCCAGTGTTCCTTCAGTCCCTTCGGCACCGGCTTACAGCGGTCCTGCGACAACGAATGCCGACACGCCAAGCGCTGGTTCCTCTTCATCGCACACGGTTGCGGGTGGCGAAAATCTCTATCGGATCAGCTTGAAGCACAACACATCGGTCGCTGCGATTAAGAGCGCTAACAGCCTCAGCAGTAATACGATTCACCCTGGGCAGACCCTGCGCATTCCGTAAAGCGGAAGGAAGATAACTTCGATTAAAAAGCCTTCCGGATTATACCGGCAGGCTTTTTTCGTGTCTAAGCGTGACGCCTTAAGTTACGCTTTCCTTATCGGAGCTCCGGCGCGCTTTTGCAAGATCGTCATCGCCCGGAGAATGGCAGTCTCGTCCATCTCATTCACTTCCACTTTGTCTCCAATTTTCGGAACCAGAGTGATGGTTAGTTTTCCACCAAGGTGTTCACGGAATTCTTCGAGCCCGGCAAGAACGACCGGGCGACCGCCTTCTTTTTCTTCTAGGAAAGCTGACCAAAGCGAGAATCCCACGGTTTCAATAAGATTTAAAATTTCTTCAGCTGTCGCTTTGTCGAGAAGACCAATTTCCACCGAATAGAGGATATCAACCGCCATGCCGACCGCGACGGCTTCTCCGTGACTTACCTGGAAATTTGAAATCTGCTCCAGTTTGTGGGCGATCCAGTGGCCGAAATCGAGAGGTCTTGCCGATCCGTATTCGAAAGGATCACCGCTCGTGGCGATGTGATCGACGTGATTTTCCGCGCTTCTTCGGATTGTCATCTCGAGGGGGTGCTTTTCGAGGCGTCCTAGTGAGGCGGCGTTTTCGAGGATGAACGCATAGAAATCCCTGTCCCGAATAAGGGCAACCTTGATCGCTTCGATGATGCCATCGCGGCAAGCCCTCGGGGGAAGGCTCGAAACGAAGTCGAGATCATTAATGATAGCGAAAGGAACTGCGAAATTACCAACCCAGTTTTTCTTATTAAAGAAGTTCACACCGTTTTTCACCCCTACGCCGCCGTCGCCCTGGCTGAGGGTGGTTGTTGGCATTCTGATGAGACGAATCCCCCGGTGGGCCGTCGAGGCACCAAATCCCGTGAGGTCGAGGAAGGCCCCTCCACCGATCGCAACAATGTAAGAATGACGGCAGATCTTATGGAACTCGATTGCCTGCCATATCTTCTCGACGAGACTCCAGTTGTTCTTGCAAGGTTCTCCTCCTGGAAGCTTGAGGGGAGGGCCGACAAGATTGAGCGTGTCAGAGTGCTTCGCAAAATAGGATGAAATTTGGTTCTCGAGGCCCGAATTTGATTCCGCTACGCCTTCATCAAGGAGGACGAGGACCTTGGAAGGTCCTCCCAGCTCGCAGGCATCGGCAACCAAATCGCGCAGGGTGTGATTCATCGCATCAAAGGCTCCGTGGGTAAAAGCAACACGGTGCTGAAATGTGATAGGGATAGAACGCTGAATCATAAGAAGGGAAGAAACATAAGCCGATTCACCGCAAAGGGCAAAGTGACGTGAATAGGGGAGGATCGAGGGGGGATCTCAGGAGCGATCAAGAGAAGCCGGGGTCTTTCTGCAGGATTGCAAAGTGAGAGCCGGGGAGCGGATCCAGATTGCGACCGACTTTCCACGAGGGGTAACCCCGGTCAAGTTCATCAGGTCAATTAGCTAACACCACCTCTTCATGCAGAGCGATTCGGGATAATTCTTGCGGATGCCTCCCTTTTTCAAGACACGAAAGGTGTACGCCGCCTCGAGCACTTACGATTTTGAGATTTAAAATTCTTTCTTCAATCGTGAATCAGACAAGGCCGATCAACTTTCAAAGCGGACCCATCACGGGGCCGGAATCCCCGCTCTCATTGACTTGTTCTTCTGATTGATAGTGCAGCGAAATATGATGAGCCGTCCCGACCGATCAGTCGTTTCGATCGAAACTTCGATTAATTTACGAATGTGCTATAAAAAACGCTCGACTTCCTCAGGATCCGAGTTAATATCGACGCCCGCCCAAAAGAGGGCAGGCGCCACAATCCGCACGATGCGGATTTCCTAATTTAAGGAGATGGTGATTGAGATCTTTTAGTAAAATCAGGCCGAGTATTACAGTTCGGATTACAGCGAGATTAGCT
>Ga0208903_1000030_pt1 | contig 142986 bp, 106 predicted proteins | sample AntAceMetag02UKJ_FD_184769 | JGI IMG/M metagenome (GOLD analysis project Ga0208903, IMG submission 184769) | Saline lake microbial communities from Ace Lake, Antarctica - Antarctic Ace Lake Metagenome 02UKJ (SPAdes) (version 2) | ecosystem: Environmental > Aquatic > Non-marine Saline and...
GCGCCGGTCGCCGCCACGGCCTCGTGATTTGTCGCCATCGTCATCGCCGCCGAAGCGCTTCGCGCTCGTCTTCGTCTTCGATTGATCTGTGCTCTTTTCCTGTGCCCAATCGGGCATCAGATCTTTAGCTGAAAACTCCAGGGGATTTTCTTTATCACTCATCGTATTTCTTGGTCCGCGCTATCGAAGGGAAGCCCCTAAGGGAGGCCCCTCACTTAAAAATTTTCTTCAGGGCTGCACAGGTAACTTCGGTCGTTTTCTCCATGTCATCTGCTGCATGCGCCATCGAGATAAAGCCGGCCTCATACTGTGAAGGCGCAAAATAAACGCCACCATCCAGACAAGCCCAAAAGAATCGCGAAAACGCATCAAAGTCAGACTTCTTCACATCGTCCACATTTGTGATTTTGTCCTCAGTAAAGAAAAGACAAAACATCGAGCCGATTCTATTGAAAGTAAGGTCCCTGCCAATTTCTTTCAAGGTATTGCGAACGCCGTCCTCAAACGACTGCCCGATTTCTTCGAGCCGCTGCCATCCATGCTGGCGATCCAGTTCTTTGAGCTGGGCAATACCCGCAGCCATCGCGAGGGGGTTTCCGGAAAGGGTTCCCGCTTGATAAACCGGCCCATCCGGAGCGAGATAATCCATGATCTCTGCTTTGCCGCCAAAAGCACCGACCGGCAATCCTCCGCCTATCACTTTACCCATCGCAGTTAAGTCCGGCGTCACACCTGTAAGCTCCTGAACGCCACCCTTGGCGACTCGAAACCCTGTCATGACTTCGTCAAAAATTAAAACAGTACCGTGTTTCGTTGTGATATCCCGCAGAAACTGAAGGTATCCCTCCTCGGGCAAAATAAGCCCCGCATTTGCCGGCACCGGCTCCACGATGATAGCGGCAATCTCGTCGCCCATTTTTTCGAAGACCGCCTCGACTGCTTCGCGTCGATTGAACGGAAGGGCAATCGTTAAGCTCGCGAGGGCCGCGGGAACTCCCGCGCTGTCGGGTGTTCCCAAAGTGAGCGCTCCACTGCCAGCGGCAACGAGGAGCGAATCAACGTGCCCGTGATAGCAGCCATCGAATTTGATGATCTTGTCGCGGCCGGTATACCCACGAGCAAGACGAATCGCGGACATCGTTGCCTCGGTTCCGCTGTTGACCATGCGCACTTTTTCCACCGAAGGCACGTAGTCACGAATCATTCTCGCCATTTCAATTTCATGACGATTTGGAATGCCGAAACTGACCCCTTCTTTCGCCGCCTGGTGAATCGCATCAATCACCACAGTGGGTGCGTGTCCGAGAATGGCAGGGCCCCAGGTTCCGACGTAATCCACCATCTCATTGCCGTCGACATCCCAAATCCGGCTCCCTTTGGCGCGCTGAACGAAGAAGGGATCCCCTCCGACACTTTTAAAAGCACGCACCGGAGAATTCACTCCTCCGGGGATAACTTCTTTAGCGGCACGAAAGAGCTTGGATGATAAATCACGATTGACCATATATCTGTCAATGAATCCCCCCTCTCGTGCTTCGTCAACAAGCGCTTCGTGCCATCGGTGAACGAATTGTTGTTTTTTCGATTTACGAGATCGAGTCCATCATCTTAGATGATGCCCCTGTTCAAGGTTGAACAGGGAAAGGTTTATGAATGTTCACCATCTCGAACTGTTTTTTTTCGTAGCAAAGTACGAGGGCATCACTGAAGCCGTGCGTAAAATGCCTTACGGAATTCAGCAGCCCGCAGTGAGTGGGCAAATCCTTCAACTTGAGAAAGATCTTGGCGTGAAACTCTTCCACCGGCGCCCTTTCGCTCTCACCCCCGCCGGGGAAGAGCTCTACGATTTTATCTACCCGTTTTTTTCGCGCTTGGGTCAAATAGAAGAGCGTCTCAGAGGAGAGGAAAGTTGCCACCTCCGACTTGCTGCTTCTGCCGCAGCGCTCACCCACCACCTTCCTGACGTGCTTCAAGCCCTCCGCGAGAGCTTCCCTGATCTCCGGTTGACGCTCAAAGAATTATCCAATCCCAATATCGAATCCGCCCTCATCAAGCAGGAGGCTGACGTTGCTGTTGCGATTCTCCACCGAAAAACCGGCGTGGGACTGAAGACCGTGAAATTGGTGGACCTCCCCCTCGCGATTGCCGCTCCGCAAACTTCTTCTGCGAGCACCTTCCGGGAAATCTGCGCCGGGTCGAGCGGAGAGCTCCTCCACCCCCTGATTTCACTTCCTAAATCTGAGCCAGTCGCGCAGATTTTTCAGCAGGGATTGACGAAGCGGGATCTTCGCTGGGCACCTTCAATGGAAGTAAATGAACTAGGTCTGATCCTCAATTATGTTTCCCGTGGCTTCGGTTATGGCGTGGCCGTCGACATTCCGGGAGCGGAGTGGCCTGAAGGAGTCAAGAAAATCAAACTCCCCGCGGACTTTCCTCCCTTAACTATTGGCGCGATGCACACGGGTGACCTCAAACCCATCGCGGAAGCCTTTGTCACGCTCGCAAAGACTCATGCAGCAAAGCTAAAGCAATTAGGTTCAAAAGAGAGAAATTAAATGCCTTTCAACGCTCTCATTTTTGATTTTGACGGACTGATTCTAGATACCGAAGTACCCATCTACGAAGCGTGGGTCTCTAATTATCGGGCTCACGGCAAAGAGCTTTCTATCGAGATCTATTCGGGTTGCGTCGGCAGTGACTTCAACGGCTTCGATCCCAAAGCGCATTTGGAAGAGATGCTGGGGGAACGTGTTGACTGGAATCGCTGGGACCCTCTGAGAGAGAGCGAAGCGCACGAGCGCACCGATGCGATGGAGCCTTTACCCGGCATTATTCCGATTCTTGAAGAGGCAATGGAGCAAGGATTCCCCTGCGTTGTCGCATCCAGCTCACCTCGCAGTTGGGTCGAAGGGCACTTGATTCGACTCGAGCTAATGAACTTTTTCTTTGCCACTCGTTGCCTTGACGATGTCAAAGCCCCTAAGCCCGCGCCTGATCTATTTCTCGCCGCAGCCGAAGTCCTGAACAAAAAGCCGGAATCGTGCCTCGTCCTCGAAGATTCACTCAACGGTCTTATCGCAGCAACCGCTGCCAACATACCCTGTCTCGCAGTTCCCAATCGAATCACCGAACATCTCGACTTCACCGGCGCAGCCTCTCTCCTCGAGTCACTGGAAGGCGTGAACCTGGGCCGGCTCAGGGAAATACACGCAGGGACCAACTAGCGCTCAGACACTAAAAAGCGGGAAGCGGTTAGCGAACAGGCGGCTTCTTTCCGAAAAGTTTCTGCCCCAATCGCCTCAAGGGCTGTTCCTCGACTTCGACGTCCTCCACCACTTCGGCGCGTTGCATAATCGTTGGAACTCCCGGCTCCGGAAAAGTCTGCGCCGCATCGAGACCGACATCAGATCTCACGTCTTCGTCATAGCTGGAGAAGACGGCTTCCTGATCATTATGGACCACGATAGGCTGGATAAAGATAATTAACTCGGATCGACTTTTACTTTTCGTCGTCGACTTGGCCACGTTTCCAAAGAACGGAATATCCTTCAAAATAGGAATTCCCGAATCATTTTCCGATTCAGTTTCTGAAATAAGCCCCCCGAGAATGATCGTCGAGCGATTCGCCACCGTCACGGTGGTGTTGAGTTCCTGCTTTCCAATGATAGGAACTTCGTTCCCGGCAACGAGCGTCGTTCCCACGACGCGGTCGTTGATTTGCACGATATCGAGAGTGACCTCATCGTTGTCGTTGATCGTGGGAAGAACCTCCAGTTTGAGAACCACTTGCTTGAACTCAATACTCGTCCGCACCGTGGCATTATTCACCTGACCCGAGGCATCGGTAAGACTCTCTCCGGGAACGGGGATTTCCTGGCCGGAAGTGATCTCCGCTCGCTTTCCGTTCTGGGTGTAAACAACGGGTCTTGAGAGCACCTTAAACCGCTCAGTTGATTCCAGCGCACTCACAATCACATCGAGCGAATCGCCGATCTGTCCGTATAAGTTCAGCCCGCTCGTGGGGCCAAAGGGGGTCGTCGTCATCATGTCGGCGATGTTGGCGATGTTACCGGTTGTATTGGTCGCTCCAATAATGTCGTTGCGCCCATTGATGTTTCCGCCCGTTAGACCTCCCCGGCTAGGTTTATTTCCACTAAACGGAACAAAACGCTGTATATAGTCGACCCCGAATTCCTTGTCATCAGTGAGGCGCAACTCACCGATTACAGTCGCGAGATACACCTGAAGTGGTTTACGGTCGAGACGGTCGATCATGTCGAGGACGACTCGTTCTGCTTCCGCAGATCCCATGATAATAATGCTATTCGACTGGCGATCTGCGATGATGCGGGTTTTCCCAACGAGAACAGAAATAGGAGCCGACTCATCAACCGGAAACGCTATCTGGTCCTGACGTTCATCCTGATCCGCCCCGGTTTGATTCTGTTGATTCCGGTTCTGAGCATTTTGACCGGTTTGGTTCGCTCCAGTCAAGGTCGCGAGCTGTGAAGAAGTTACCGGCGTCTGGCGCGTCTGAATCTGGCGCCCTCCGGGAAGCTGTGTTTGTCCCGTTCCAGTGTCCTGCAGGATGTCGACAATAACGGGAAGAATATCAATCGCCTTCGCGTGCTGCAGTTTCCTCTCAATGGGCTCTTTCACCGTGGTTGCCTGATCAAATTCGTCAATCAGCTCGAGGATGTAGGCGACGTCACTCGGAGAAGCAACGACCATGATGCGACTGAGCCTGTCATCAGGAATCAGCTGAGCAGCCGGCTGATCAGCCGTTCCGATACCATTAGTCACTGCGTTGCGAGAATTGGCGTCGGCCTTAGCGGCATCTTTTTTGTCGCCCCCGTCACTCTTCTGCCCGCTGACAGTGCCACGATTCTCGCTCTGGCGCTCTCGCTCTGCCATTCTTGCGTCCATCGTCGCCTGAATGATTTGAGAAACCACATTCGGCTCAGCAAATTCGAGTTTCACAAATTCGGTGATCAGAGGCGCATCATCAACAGGGTGATCAATGATCGACCGAAGACGAATCAGCTGACGCACAATCGGAGAAGTTTCAGTGATGAGAAGCCCACGCGGATTGGTCACGGGGGTAATGCGTCCGAACTCATTCAGAATGATGTGGTTTCCAAAAATGGTTGTCGCATCATCCGGGCTGATGTAATCGAGCTCCATAAAGAAACCGACGAGTGACTCACCATCGGGAAGCAAAGCGGGATCCGTATAAATGACGACGCCTTCACTGAACGAAGCACTGCTGCCTCCTTTTCGCGCGCCCCCCAAAAGCACTTTCACACTCTCTTTGTTGGGTTCCATCACAAGAATATAGCCGTTCACGAGCAAGGCAGCCTCAATCAGACGAATCGCCTCGTCTTTGGATACATCGGTTGGAGTCACCAGACTGACCTGAGGTCCTGAGAAAATCGTGTTGTCTTTAACAATAGGCTTGTCGATAAGCCGCTCATAAATACTGAGAATATCATTCACGGGATTCAGCGGAAACTGAAGACTGACACGATCGCCACCGGGGCCGGCCGGTGGTGGACCTCCTCCAGGCCGTTGAAGATTGGAAGGTGCCTGCCGGATCGCGGGTCCCGCATCATCCTGAGCAAAAGCCCCAAGGACAGCGCCACCAAAAAAGGCAATGCCAACACAAAGCGTGGCGATGCGACGATACAGTCGTTCGAATGGGTAAATCATGTTCGTGTTCGTAATCCTAAAGCGGGTCGTCTACTTTTTTAGGGTGTGGGAAACCCCGGAAGTTCGGAAAAGTTCTTATTTCCAGCTTCCAAAGCTAATCTTTATCGCATTCGCCCTGCGCACTCAACTCACCAAATGCGCTTTATTTCCATTTCGATTACGAAGATTTGAGTGGTGCGAGAAATGACAGTTTCGCTACTCAACCACGCTGGAAGTCTCTCCACTTGAGAACTTTGTCGAAATTCGGTCACCCTTTGAAAGGATTTCGGCATCGCGAACCACTTTCCCCTTTTCATTCATCGTGATGGAAAATCCACGAGCAAGAACCGCCTCAGGGCTCAATGAATTCATCAGACTGACAAAAGATTGCAACTCACGCGATTTCTCCTCAGTGGCGCGCCCGGTCAATTCGGCAAGACGGTCTGATAATGCGGTTAACCGATCGCTGAAAGCAGCGCATTGTCGCTCAGGATGAATCGCTCTAAACGCTCTTGAAGTCCCCTCGAAATCCCGCCCCGCAGCAGCGATCGCTGAACTGGCGATCTGATCAATTCGCTCCCCGAGGAAATCAACGGATTGAATCCAACTTTGAATACGTCGACCCGGTTCGCGAGCCTGCAACTCGCGCTGGTGACTTAATACCTCACGCTTGCGATGCAGTAATTCATTTTCAATCAGCGAATCCAGATTGGCAGACAACTGATCGAGATGGCGGAGAATCCCGGCACCGTCCGGGGCAGCATTCTCCGCCGCCGCACTGGGAGTGGGTTCGCGACGATCCGCTACAAAGTCGGCTATCGTGAAATCAATCTCATGCCCCACGCCTGACATCACCGGGATTTCACAGGATGCGATCGCGCGCGCTACGACCTCTTCATTAAAAGCCCAAAGATCCTCAATGCTTCCGCCCCCCCGGGAAAGGATCACCAATTCCGGACGCAAATCGCCATCAAGAGAATCGAAATGTTGAACGCCTGCCGCTATTTCCTCTGCAGCCCCCTCCCCTTGGACGCGGGCTGGGTAGATAAGAATCTTCAACCAGGGAGCCCTCCGTCCAAAAACGTTGAGCATGTCCCGAATCGCCGCCCCGGTCGGCGACGTCACGATACCAATTCGCTGTGGAAATGAAGGAAGTGGCTTTTTTTTCTCTGGAGCAAAAAGCCCTTCCTCATCGAGCTTGCGCTTCAAGGCTTCAAATTTAGCCTGAAGATCGCCGAATCCCTTCGGCTGAACGGTTTGAGCGATGAGCTGATACTGTCCCCTTGCTTCATAGACAGAGATATTTCCGAAAATCTTCACCTGCTGTCCATTCGATGGCTTCACTGGTGATTTCGAAGCCGCTCCGCGGAAAAGCACGCAAGACAGCTGCGCAGAGGCATCTTTAAGCGTGAAATAGTGATGCCCCGAACCGGGCTCGCGATGGTTGCTAACCTCGCCCTCAATCCAGACGCCGCTGAATCTTCCCTCAAGAATTGCCCGAATATCAGTCGTGATATCGGCGACACTGTAAACTAATTCGGGCATCCGCTTAACCTCTCATCTGAGTTACCGCAGCGGCCATATCAGGAGCCTTGTAAAGCGAAGTCCCCGCGACAAGAACGTTGGCACCGTTAGCGGCGGCAATTTGAGCCGTATCGAGATCAATACCCCCATCCACTTCGATATGGTAACCGAGCCCCTTTTCCTCGCGAAACTTCCGACCTTCCGCCACCTTCGGCATCGTCTCCGCTGCCATAAAAGACTGCCCCCCAAATCCGGGGACTACGGTCATGACGAGAAGGAGATCAATTTGATCCAGGTAGGGCACAACCATGTCGAAAGGAGTGGCTGGATTCAAAGCGATCCCACACTGAAGGCCCGCGTCGCGAATCGATTTCAAAGTCCCCGCAACATCGTGCTCAGCCTCGACATGAACGGTGATACGATCAGCGCCCGCCTCAATAAACATTGAAAGATACTTATCGGGGTGTGTAATCATGAGATGCACATCCAGAGTCAGTTCAGTGTGCGGCCTTACTGCGGAAACAAATTGCGGGCCAAATGAGATATTCTCAACAAAATGACCGTCCATTACATCGAGACGAATCCAGTCTGCGCCGGCCTCGTCAGCTTTGCGGACTTCTTCTGCGACAATCCCCCAGTCAGAGGCTAATACAGAAGGCGCAATAAGTAGGGTGTTGCAGTCACTCATTTACCGCCATTATCTTCACGCTTTCGCCCATCCGCAAAAACTTTGTCCCTTTATTCACCGAATCTCTCCATGGTCAGCCCCCCTCCCAACAGCGAAGACGAGTTTTTCATCGACTTATTGAGCGATCCCTACCTCATGAGTCAGGCAATGAGACAGGCTCAGAAAGCCTATATGGCCGAGGAAGTTCCCATCGGGGCGATCATCGTTCAGGAGGGCAAGGTGATCGCACGGGCGCACAATCAGGTCGAAACGCTCAAGGACGCAACGGCTCATGCTGAGATGTTGGCCCTGAGCCAAGCGCAGGAGGCGACGGGAGACTGGCGACTCAACAATTGCGACCTCTATGTCACCAAGGAACCGTGCCCGATGTGTGCGGGAGCGATCGTACATTGTCGCATTCGACGGGTGATTTTCGGTTGCCGCGACACCAAGGGCGGAGCCGCCGGAGGCTTTATCAATTTGCTCCAGCAACCAAGCTTAAATCATTTTAGCGAAGTCACCCCTGGTGTCCTCGAAGAGGAATCAATTGCTCTTCTGAAGTCATTTTTCCACGAAGCGAGAGCGAAAAAGAAATCTGGTATCGATCCAGAATAAGGCTCAGAGTCTGTTTTTAGTCCTGTTTATATGCGTTTTCAGAATCTCGCTCGATACCCCGATATTGGGTCCAATTCCTATCTTCTTGAGTTTGGTGACACCCGCGTCGTTCTCGACGCAGGCACCCACCCCAAGCACACCGGCCTCGACACGCTCCCGCTCTTTGAGCGGGTCGAACCGGGAAGCCTTGATGCGATCTTTGTGAGCCACCCGCACCTCGACCATATTGGAGGGTTGCCCGTTCTCGTAAAGCAGCACCCCGAAGCAGCGGTGATCATGACGGAAGCGACTCGGGAATCAGGCTGCGCCTTGCTTCACAATTCAGTGAGCGTGATGACCTCGCAGAAGCGAGAGCTCATGGAGCCCAATTACCCGCTCTATACCCATCGCCATATCAACGAGATGGAACGAGGTTGGCATACCAAAGGAATTCGCGACTCATTTTCTTTCGGAGAAACAGATCGCGTCAAAGGCGAGTTTTTTAGAGCTGGCCACGTTCTTGGTGCCGTCGGGATCAAATTCGAACACGAAGGTGAAACGGCCTTCTATACCGGAGACGTCCATTTTGAAGATCAAACCCTAACCATGGGCGCTGATTTTCCCACCGAAGGAATCGATACCCTCATCATCGAAACGACACGGGGCGAGTTCCCCCGTGATCCCGATTACACGAGAGCCAGTGAAAAGCAGCGTCTTGGCGAGACGATTGAACGCATTCTTTCGCGCGGAGGCTCTATCATGATCCCCGTATTCGCCTTTGGAAAGACCCAGGAGCTTCTTCTCATGTTGCACGAACTTCGCGGAGAAAGCGTGATCCCCCATGTCCCGGTGCACATCGGAGGTCTCTCCACAAAAATGACCACCATCGCCGACCGCCTCGCCGACATGGACGGACGATTCCATCGTAATTTCCGAATTCTTGAGGAGTTCGAAGACCTCCACATTCTCGCTCGCGGTCGCGCCGAACCTGAATTTCACCCCGGTACGATCTACGCCCTTTCCAGCGGAATGATGTCCGAGCACACCGTCTCACATCGCTTCGCAAGACATATTTTATCCTCCCCTGAACATGCCCTTCTCTTTGTCGGCTACGCCGATAGCGAAACCCCGGGTGGAAAAATTCTCGCCGCGGGTCAAGGTGGCAGCATTCAGTTGAATCAAAACTCACCACATGAAACGCCCATCCAATGTGAAGTCGATCGCTTCGACTTCAGCGGCCATTCCCCCCGAAATCAGCTGGCTGACTATGCGGTGAAATGCCGACCGAAGAAAGTCATCCTCGTGCATGGAGATGCTCCCGCGAGAACATGGTTCAAGCAAGAGCTCGAGCAAAGATTGCCCGATTCAGAAATCATCATTCCTCAACCGGGCCAATGGGTCGAATAAAGAAGAAGAAGATAAATCAAAGAGGAACTGCCCGGCAACGAACTTCGCGCAGCCTTCACTGACCTGCCTGCTCCTCAAGCTTCTTCACTCGCTTGAGCAGTGCCCCCAGCTGCTTGATCCTCATACTCTCGCGACGATTTTCTTTGAGAGGCCTCGCAGGATAGCCAAAATAGGTTCCGCCGGGTTCAGTGATAGACTGAATCACACCACTGCGACCTCCGCAGGTTGTCTGATCAGCAATCTCCAAATGCCCGGCAATGCCACATTGGGCAGCAAGAGTCACATAATTGCCGATCCGCGTGCTTCCCGAAATCCCCGTCTGAGCAACGATAAGACAGTGCTTTCCGATGATGCAGTTGTGGCCGATCTGAACCTGATTATCGATCTTAGTTCCCTCACCAATCACCGTTTCGCCAAATCGGGCCCGATCAATTGTTGTTGAGGCACCGATTTCGACATCACTTTCGATCCGGACGATGCCCAACTGCTCTATTTTCTGATGCCGACCTTCTATGAATTCAAAACCATAACCATCGCCGCCGATCACCACATTAGGATGAATAATGACGCGATCCCCGATAATGCAGCCTTCGCGAACTGTCACATTTGGCCCGATCTCACAATCTTCACCGATCACAGCCCCTTCAGAAATCACAGCCCCCGAACCAATGCGCGAGCCTTTGCCTACCGATGCCTTTGCCGCCACGGTCGCATTGGGAAGTATTGACACGGTTGAAGGATCAATAGCCGCCTCCGCATGAACAAACGCAGAGGGGCTCACGCCAGCTACGAAAGCAGGAGGCTTCACTCCGTGCTCCCGAATGATAACATCAAAAGCCACAATCGGATTCTCGACCTGCACCAAAGCAACTCCCTCCGGCACTTTCTCATGAGCCGAGGGCACAAGAACGACACCCGCAGCGGTCGCCTCAAGTTGCTCGCGATATTTCGGGTTTCCGAAAAAAGTGACGGAATCGCCAGCGGCCTGATCCAATGATCCAAAGCCTCTAATTTCTTTGGCTGCTTCCCCTCGAAGAAGAATCCCTCCAACCAGGCTCACAATTTCACCGATCGTTGTTTTCATGATTTGGCTGGATACACAAAAAAAGCGACGGGACTGACCGTCGCTCCTTCAATTTAATCAGGAGGAGTCTCCCCATTCCGGTGAGAAATCACTGCCCTGCATTCAACGTGCCGACAACGTCAGCAGTGAGGTCAGCTACTTTATCAGAAGTGTAGAGAATCGCTTTATTCGCTTTCGGCAAAAAAGATTTATCAAATACCAAATCAAACCCCTGAGACTCAACGATCGTGTCCACGGTTGCTTTGATATCAGAAACGAGAGTCGCCTCCATCTCCGTTCTCGCTGTATTCACCTCTGAAGCCGCTTTGCGTTGTGCATCGGCAATCTCTTTAGCCTTTGCCTGACGCTCTGCAGCGAGAGCCTGGAGCTTCTCCATTGCCCCTTTGCGCTTTTCTTCAGCAAGTGAGGTATCACGGAAAACTTTGTCGAGCTCAGCCATTTCACTGGTCATCTTCTGGTAGACCGCCTGACGCTCATCAAGATTCGCTCTTTTCTCGTCAGCGAGTTCATTGATTTTCTTCACTTCGACCTCAGTCTTGTAATACTGATTCAAGGCATTCTGCATATCCACAACTGCGATTTTAATATCCTGAGCGGATGCAGTGGCTGGGATGAGGATGAGGGCAAGGCCTAGAGCACAGAAGAGAGTTGGCAAAGAAAGCTTCATGTTTTTCGTTAAAATAATCGGGGAGATAATTGGTTCAAATACGGCTGGCTGTGACTTGCGGCCATAAGAAAGACGATAGATAGGCCTGAATCATTAGAGAGAATCAGGAAAGCGCTACTAGAAGCTCGCACCCATGGTGAACTGGAAGCGTCCGCCATCATCGCTAAACCCATCGCTCTGAAGAGGAAGTGCGTAGTCGAGACGAACCGGAGCATTTCCAAGAATGAAAAGTCGGAGACCGAGACCCCAGTTTGAATGCATTCCGCCACCAACTGACCCGACAGGACCATCAGAAACTTCACCTACATCATAGAAAGCAGCACCTCGAATTTTCTCCATGATTGGATAAGAAACCTCAGCCGTTGCATTCCAGGCTCGATTGCCCCCGATAACCTCACCGCTAACCGGATCACGAGGACCAACATCGCGGAAATCAAAACCACGAATACTGTTTGCTCCTCCGAGCATGTGACGAGTGAAAACGTGATCACCGTTTGATGACTCCTGGAATTTTCCGGTCAAAGTAAAGATACCGTCGTAGGGAAGCTCGAAGTGCTGGGCACCACTAAGCGTACCAATCGTGTCATCAACATCACCACCAAGCCCTGCAAATTCAAAGCCTGCAGATACCTTATGACCCTTCCGCGGAAGAAAAACATTGTCACGAGTATCGCGAACCATACTGAGACCAACCGAACTCTTGATGAATTCGCCATCTTCAGCAAGGAACGCAGGAGAAGCCCCCGTCTCCGCCTCGACTTCAATATTCTCGAAACGATATTCAACCACTCCGTAGGTGAATTCACCAACTGACTTACGAAGGGACACCGCAGTCCCTATGTCAGTCTGATCATACTGGTCACTAAGGAAGAGAAGATCGCGATAGAAAGCCTCTGTAGTAAGGGCAAGACGATTCCCCATCAACCATGGCTCCGTAATCGAGATGCTCGCGTCCTTACGCTCACTACCAGCACGAATACTGAGACGGAAACGCTGTCCAGCGCCCGTGAATTCCGGCCAATCGAAAAGATCGAAGTTAGTCTGAGTAATTTCAAAGAATCCAGTCAGGCTATCAATTGAGCTGAATCCAGCACCGAAGTTGATCGTTCCGGTTGGCTTCTCAACGACACGAACAAGGAGATCCTTCTGATCAAGATAACTTGTTGGAATCGGAGATACCTCAACGTTCTCAAAGTAGTTCATGTTCTGAAGACGTCGCTCAGCAACATTGGTCTTCGTTGTGTCGAAGAGCTCGCCTGGATCAAGGGGTAGCTCACGACGGATCACTTTATCCTGAGTTTTATTGTTACCCTCGATGTGAATCTGACCAATCCTATAAATCTGACCTTCCGTCACATCGAGAACGACACGAACGGCGCCAGGACTGGCCTCCTCAAGACGAGGGATAACACGAACATCAGCGTAACCGCGACTTCCGTATTCATCACTGACCATCTCAATATCATCCTTGAGCTTATTCCCCGCAAAGGTGCCTCCCGCCTTAGTCTTGAGGTAAGGGAGAATATCCTCCTGCATCGACACCCCAACGACACCACTAACAGCGAGGCTGTCGACCGTGTAAGTCTCGCCTTCCTCGACTGTCATAACGACATCAACAAACTTCTCGTCAGCGCGAAGCTTTGAAACATTGGTTACACGAGCATTGAGATAACCATTATCCCGGTAGAAATCCTCGATCGCGCGGACATCCTGCGCAAGCGTCTCAGGGTCAGTGGAACCGCCCTTGCCAAACATCGTCGTGATATTCCTCTCTTTCTGAGTCATCTCATCCTTGAGGCGGGAAGCAGTGAAAGCGCTGTTACCAATGAATTCCACATTACGAAGGACACCCTGCGTTCCCTCATTGATACTGAAAACCACCTTGGAATAGCCCTCAGCCGATGGGGCTTCGATACGGTAAGTAACCGTAGCCTCAGAAAAGCCTTTCTTGCGGTAGAGCTCTTGCATGCCCTCACGAGCCGTCTGCAAGGCGCCTTCATCGATTGGCTTGTTCACTGTTAGCTCCACCTTCTTGGCAAGCTTCCGGTCAGAAATTAAGCTATTTCCGGCAAACCAAGATCCGCCATAAACAGCTCTCGTCTGAACAACAACGATGAGACGAACCCCACCACTTGAGTCCTCGGAAAGAATCCGAACGTTTTCAATATCACCACTTGAGTAAAGATTTTGCACATCCTCATCGACCTGCGCGAGAGAAAGCGTATCGCCAACTCGCGTCGACATATTAGAAAGGATCCGCTCCGGAGCGACCGTTTGGTTTCCGACATACTGAACGTCGATAGCGGTCACTGTTTTCCCTTCTTGAGCAACCGCCCTCGGTTGAGCCCCTATTAGTAAGGCAACGCCCACGGAAAGCCCTATTAGGGAGCTGTTGAGACGCGATAAGTTACTTTGGGTCAAAAATTTCATTACAAGCTTGTTTGCTCAGGTGTCGGGAAAGTTGTGCGGTGCTGGTGTTTTCCCCTCCTGAGGAACCTCAAATAGATAAATCCAACTGGCGCAAGGTCAAGCCTGAATTCTTATCTTATCAGAACAAATGAGAATCAATTCAGAACAAATGAGAATCAATTCAGACACGTTCAAACAGCGTTTAAGTGCACCCGCAATCGGATATCGCGCTTAGAAAGCTTATGCAAGTTAAACATATCGACATTTATAATAATTAGCATATCTTAATTATCTGTGGATACAAAAGATATTGTCATTTGTCTGCACGATTGATTTTTACTCTCATTTTTTTTATAAATACCGTGTCTGACTCAATTTCCAGCGACCCTCCAGACCTCCCCACACGGGAGTTCGAGCAAAGCTTGCGCCCGCCTGACTTTGAGGAGTTCTGTGGACAGGTTAAGGTGAAGGAAAGACTCATGCTGATGGTCGAGGCGGCGAAAGGCCGGAACGATGCCCTCGACCACGTTCTTCTCTGCGGCCCTCCGGGCCTCGGAAAGACCACCCTCGCCCACATTCTGGCGCGGGGTTTCGGAAGCGACATCCACGTCACAAGCGGCCCACAGATCGAAAAAGCGGGAGATCTCGCCGGCATTCTTACGAACGTTCAGCACGGGGATTTCCTTTTCATCGATGAAATCCACCGTCTGCACCCGGCTATTGAGGAATATCTCTACCCTGCGATGGAGGACTATAAGCTCGATATCATCATCGATTCCGGCCCCAACGCCCGCTCGATAGCGCTCAGTCTTCCTAAATTCACCCTCATCGGCGCCACGACGAAGGCGGGAATGCTGACCCGACCTCTACTTTCGCGATTCGGCATCACGAACCGGCTCGACTACTACTCGCCTGAGGAACTCGTCATTATCATCAAACGCTCCGCCTCACTTCTTAATGTGGCAATCGAAGACAGCGGTGCACTTGAGATCGGCTCACGCAGCCGCGGAACCCCCCGCATCGCCAACGGGCTCCTTCGCTGGGTCCGTGATTATGCTCAAGTTAAAGCGGATAACGAAATCACCGGTCAAGTTGCGAAGGACGCACTTGCGATGCTCGATATCGATGAAGACGGGCTCGACGAGATGGACAAACGCATTCTCGAAGCCGTCGTCTTTAAATACGGAGGCGGTCCCGTCGGTCTCAACTCCATCGCTGTCGCCGTTGGCGAAGACGAAGCAACGATCAACGAAGTCTATGAACCCTTTCTGATTCTGAAGGGTTTCCTCAAACGCACCCCTCGCGGCCGTTCCGCGATGCCTTCCGCCTACCGGAAGCTAGGGGTGAAGCCACCGGATGGCACCGACAACGACGAATTGGAACTCCTCTAGCCTATTTCTCCACTATCTGAACTGCATATCATTATGAGCGATTTCATTCTCCAGATTGAAAAGTTAATCAGCGCCATCGGCGACCCCGAATACCGCTACCTCCTCTTGGAACCGATGATTCTCTTCGGAATTTTTTCCGGAGTGATCTTGATGATCGTGGGCCTCGTTATGAAAGCACCCAAACTCCAAATCGCGGCACTCGTGACTCTGGGGATCGCTGCGATTGCTCACTCACCCTATCTTGAAGCCCGACAAGCGGCGCAACCGCGGATCGAACAGGTCTACAAGATAAGTTCACCAGCGAGGGTAAAAGGATTCAACGAGAACACGAAGGCATGGGTTGAAAAAGCGTGGCAATTCAAATTACTCGTGCTGATCACGGTTCTCACCTTTCTTATCGGTGTGAATCGAAACAAATTTGGATTCTGGCTTGCCGTCTCGTCCATCATTCTGGGCCTCATCACCGCCAAAAACACGCTTTGGTTAAACTATCAGGATGCGATCGCCTATCATCCAAATCTCAAAATCCACGAAGCTCCCGTCGATAAAAAGGTGGTCTCAGCCCCCCCTCCGGCAGCGGAAAAGAGCGCCGTAAAAACCACACCTAAACCAGCGCCAGCGGCTCAGTTAAAAACCGAACTTGAGCGACCCGAGCCCAGACCGATCGTGAGGGGAACGCCCCCGCAACAAGCCGCCCTCTCACTCGCGCCCCTGACTCGCACGACGTCGGAGCCATCCACTCCGCGAGCCTCTTACCCGACTCCGAGTGGATACCAGAATAACACTTCGTATCCTCCTGCTCCGGACACGCCAGCGAGCGGGTCAGCTTCAGCGCCCGTTCCCCGAGCAAGAGCCGTCGAGCCGCTCCCCTAAAACGGGGGAGCGCCACCACCCCCTACTTCGAAGACAAATTAATCGTGTAGTGATCGACTACCTTATCGTCGATGTCGCGCAATTCGAGAATCACGTCCTTTGTCTTCCATTTGATTTCTATCATTCCAAAATTCCGGCTTTGGAAATTGGTGGGACTAACCCGGTGACGATTGGGCTCCCCTTTCATGCCGCCTCCGGCCATGCTGAGCCCACTGGAGGTAAGCTCGTAGACGAAAAAACCCGGGCTGTTCGGATCGCTTGTTTTCAGCTCCATGATTTCCCCCATGTGCCGATCGCCGCTCACGATGAGAACCGGCCCCGTCTCGCAGGACTTCAGCAAGTTCAGAAACCGGACCCGCTCATTAGGAAAATTCTCCCACAGTTCCCAATTGTGATCCTGAGGGAGAAACTGATAACTCGACATGATTATTCGGATGTCCGCCGGCGCCTTGAGAACCCTCTCGAGCCATTCCCACTGCGCCGCACCAAGCACCGTCGCATCGGGTGAGACGTTTTTCCCGTAAGGGCCGTGTTTGCCCCGCTCAGGCAACTCTACCGGACGGCTTCGAAAATAGCGCGTATCCAACTGGATGATCTGAAGCACCTCAGCATTCGGCCCACTGTAATATCTGGCATCGTAAATTCCGGGACGCTTCCGGGAATCCGCATCCGCAGGCGTGTCAAAAAACTGGTGGAAAATCGTCTCTGCACTGTCCCGCATCGGGTACTCAGCACCGCCATCGTTGACGCCGTAATCATGATCATCCCAAACCGCGAGAACCGGACAGGTCTTGAGCAATTTCTGATACCCAGGCTTCGCTGCCAAGAGATCATAAGCCGCCTCCATTTCTTTCATGTCCTCCGTGTCAGCGTAGACATTGTCTCCCAGAAAAAGGAACAAATCAGGATCCTGATCGACGATAGGGCCCCAAATCGGTTGCTCCCTGTCCTCATTTGCGCAAGAGCCCAATGCAATTTTTGAAACAACGATTCGCTCCCCCGTCTCATTCGCTTCGACACTGAGCTGGGTTAAGCCGATGAATAAGCAGATTATAGTCACGGACTTAGCCCTGTTGAATACATGATCCAACCCCCTTGAATGAGACCTCTTTATCATCACGCATCGTAACAGGAGCTCATCGAATCGTCACAAATTGTTTTCGCATTCATCTCGTTTTTCTCTTATCGCAGGGCTATGGCACCTCACCTCCCAGACGATAGCGAAAGAAAACAGGCCGCAGAGACTTTGTCGGCAATTAAAGCGGCCTCGGGCGAGAAGCGTACCAAGCTCACCATTTATCGGGAATTCCTAAAAACAGAACGCAAATCGATCCGCGACGCCCACGCAAATGGCGCATCCGGATTCGAAATTGCGAAACGTCGTGCCGCTCTCATGGACGTGCTGCTCGAAGACATATTCCAGAAATTTCTCGTTGAGTCAGGAGCAATGGAAGTGACCGGCAACGAACATCCCGCCACCATTGTCGCGAGCGGTGGTTACGGTCGTGGTCATCTCAATCCCGGCAGCGATATCGACCTGCAGTTCCTCGTCCCCGGTTCGACCCGGAATCTCAAACCCGAGGTGACAGAACTCGTCAATCAGATCTCGCTGATGCTCTTTGATCTCGGCCTCGATGTCAGCTATCCAATTCGCTCAATCAAAGAAGCCTGCCAATTTGCGAACAAGGATCACCAGACAAAAACGACCCTCCTCGATGCCCGCTTCATCGCAGGAGACAAGGCGCTCTTCGATGAATTTGAAGACACTTTTTTTGAAACTTGTATCCGCGGCCACGAAAAGAGCTACCTCGCAGAACGGAGCCGCGATATTCGGACGAGACACAAGAAATTCGGCAGAACGATTCACCTGCAGGAACCCAACGTGAAAGAAAGTTGCGGCGGACTTCGAGATCATCACAATCTCATCTGGGTACTTTGGGTGCTGCGCAAATCGCGCGATCTCTCAGCACTCGTCAAAGAAGGCAGTCTCACCGAAATCGCCTACACCGAGATTGAGGAAGCAATCGAGTTTCTCCTCCGTGTGCGAAACGAACTTCACTACAGCCAGAAAGGCAGCCCAAGCGATATTCTCACTCTACGTCTCCAGGGAATCGTCGCGACGAAACTCAAATTTCCCGGCAAAAACATCCTGAGACGAAGCGAAGCTTTCATGCGGGAATATTATCGTCTCACGAGGAGCCTTTATCACCACAGCACTTCGTTGATGCAGCGCTTTGAGCTCGAGATTGTGAAGGATGACACCCCTCGCATTCCTATCCTGGGATTCCTTGCCCGCAAGAACAAAGACGAAGAATCATTTGATGGGTTTCACACCAAAGCAGGACTTATCTATCCCGATTCAGATGATGTTTTCAAAGAAGATCCCAAGCGGATGATGCGGATTTTTCTCCACGCCCAGCGCCGATCACTGCGCACCAGTCCCGAGCTGAGATCGCTCATCAAACTCAACTGGGGACTCGTCGACGCCAAATTTCGCAACAACAAAGCTGTCCGTGAAATTTGGGAAGAAATCCTTCAGCATCGAGGAGAAGTCGCCTGCACCCTCCGCCGAATGCACCGCAACGAAATCCTTGGGCGCTACCTCCCCGAATTCGGCCAACTCACCGACCTCGTGCAGCACGAATTTTTCCACCGCTACTCAGCGGACGAACACACCCTGCGCTGCATCGATGTGCTCGACAGCCTCGTGCACTCGGAAGATCCCAAATTAGCAGGCTTCAAAAAAATCTTTCAGGAACTGGAAGACCCCGTGGCGATTTATATCGCGCTCATCATGCACGATACAGGGAGAGCCGAGAACGTCCGCCACCACGAAGATGCGAGCGCTATTCTAGCCGCCAAAGTGTGCCAGCGACTTCGCTACACCGGGGATCGCCTGCGTTTGATTATGTTTCTCGTAGATCACCATCTCACTTTTTGGAAGACCTCCACTACGCAGGACATAACCGATCTTGATACCATCACCGAGTTTGCGGATACCGTAAAAAACCAACGCTGGATGGAGGCACTGTATCTCTTCACCTACGTCGATTCGAATGGCACCAATGACGAAGCATGGAATGACTGGAAAGCGTCGCTCATGAGGCAGCTCTACCGACGCACCAGCAACTACCTCGAAGATAAGAAAAAATACCGGCAGGAATTCACCCGCCCCGTCAAAGAGACCAAAGGAAAGGTCATCAAAAAACTCCGGGGCGGGTACCTCGAAGAAGTCGATGCGCACTTTGCCACCATGCCAAACCGCTACCTTCGCCACCGGGGATCGACCAGCATTACACGCCACATCAGGCTCTTTAACCGGTTTTTCAAAACCCTCACTAAAAATGACACCGACAGTCTCGTCCCCGTGATCGGATGGGAAGCCCGCCGCGACGAAGGCTACAGTCTCATCGAAGTCGCAGGCTGGAATCGCCGTCTCCTTCTCGCCAAAGTAGCGGGAGCCTTCGCGGCAAGGAAGCTCAACATCCTCTCCGCTGATTTGTTCACCCGATCGGACGATCTCGTCCTCAATATTTTCAGAGTCTGCACCCAAAACTACAACCCGGTGACCTCTGAAAGAGAAGTGCAGCGCATCGAGAAATTAATCCACTCAGCCTTCAACCAGAAAGAGGATGACAACATCGATGTCGAAAAACTCATCAAAAAACAGGAAGAACCTGCGATCCTCCAGGAAGAGCCACCCGATTTCAATATCCCGCAGCGTGTTTACCTATCCAACGACGATCACGCCGTTGCGACCGTCATGGAGATCCAGGCAGTAGATCGAATCGGATTGCTCTACGACATTTTCACGATCCTCGGGAAATTAAATGCGAGCGTTCTCAGTGCCCGCATCAGCACTCAGGCAGGAGCCGCGATCGACCGCTTCTTTCTCGTCGACGAAACTACCGAAGTGAAAATCACCGACCCGGATCGCCTCGCCGAAATCGAATCAACCATTTTCGCCACCCTCGGGAACCAGACAAATGCGGAAGAATAAGCCTTGAGCAGTCCACTCACGCCCCCGCCCCTCGGGAGCATTGCTATAATCGGCTAAACCCGCGCCTTCGCGACGAGTTCCTTTAGCCGCTCCAGATCCGTCGCCGAACTCTTCGCAACAAATCCCCTCGCGTGCGCAAAATGCACGTCGGGCTCATCAGTGATTTTGGTAAAATCGAGCTTCTCGCAGTCTTCATGCCGGGAAAGTCCGTAGCCAGCTCCTCGCCGATCGGGATAAATCAACCCATGCACTTGTTCCCCCTTCGAATCGATATAGCGGGCCAAACCTGAAGAGGGATCATCCGGCATCGGATCGGTGCGGGGCATATAAATCATACGAAGGGCATCCGCGCCTTCCCCAATCTCGAAAAATTCAGCATACTTCGCCACATAGTCAATGCGCTCACGAAGCGTCCGCAGATACATCATGAGATCCTCGCCAATCATGTACATGACTTCCCAAACCGGATCCCCCGGATTCAGTTCCCTTTTGTGAGCGAAGCGCCGCAACATCGTGATGTCGATAGGAGAATTGAGACGATTAATAATCCCTCGCTCCACCCCGAGCCACTGAGCCGTCTCGAAAGGACCGCGTGTGTCAAACCACTCAGCCGGCTCAAGCCACTCGCAAAAATTACGGGCATCCTCGTAGAGACCGAAATCCTTCAGCACCAGCGAGAGCGCACAAATCGGTTCATGGTCGCGTGGAAACTGATGGTGATCAAAATTAGATCGTTCTGGAGCATGTTCCCCCCCGACGTCGACGACAACAATCTTAGGATCATCGAGGTCGGACTGCCTCGGTTCCCGACGCTCTACCGGGACCGCATGGCGGGCAATGAGTAAACAACAGGCGAGGAAATCATCTTTGTGCGCGCTTCCGGGGTGAGTCAGGATAAACTTCATAGAACTTGGGGAGGTGAGAGATTACGCCACAGAATCTCATTCCGTTGCACAACCTCCTGCGCCCGATATACGCGCGAAAATGAGGGCCTGCAATTCATGAGACAGGATTTTCCGTTTTCCTTAGGATCGAGGAAGTAGGAAACGTAAATCGGCAGCGCTCCTCCACCCCGCAAATATGGTCACACCAACGAGCAGAGAGCTCAAGAGATTCTCGCTCGGGGTTTCACCCCCTAAAAACCCACACGACTGCGCAAAGCGTCCTCAAGGGAGGCTCAAAAACGTTGCCTATCCTTTGAGCTCCCTTGCGCCCCCTAAAGGTCACCCCCTGATAATAATTCGCCGTGAAGAACGCAAAAAAATCGCTACTCCGCCTCCGGGAAATAACCGTGATAGAGATACAGGGCACCGTAAGTCCAATTGGGCTTAGGCATTCCGGGGAAGTTGACGCGATCCATCATCAGAGCAAGAAACGGGGCCGGATAGCCGTCAGGGAGAGGGATGACGTTCGGCCAGATTCGGGTGCCATTCCCCTCGTTCCACGGCGGCAGATAAACATCGAGTTCTCCAGCGGGTTTGAGGTCTGGGTAGGTTGCGATGTAAATCTTCCGGTCGGCGCTTCCGTAGAGCGCATAACGAGTGCCATCAATTTTCTGGATCATTGTGCCCGTGCTGTCCATCGGGACCGGGCCGGCGAGCCGTTCGAAACCGCTATCCCAATCGTCGCTTTCCCACATTCCAGCGCGGAATTTCTCATGCTTTTCGCAGAGAAGGAGTCGCCACTTCCTGGCCTCCGAATCATAGATGCCGTGCGGATCTTCATGGGCACCATCGATACCAACGGGTTTCGCTTTCATGATCGAGAAGCCTTTACGCGGGTCACGAGTCGAAGAGACCGCGAGGATCGTTTTAGCATCCTCGCCCCCATCACCACCGTAGGCGCTGAACCCCGTCGTCCAACCGCGCCATTCGCCACTTTGCGGATCATGGAACAAATGCGAGGCATGCTCGTTTCGAAGCATTCCATCCCCAAGGTCAAACGCAATGATCCCCTCGAATTTGACGTCAAAGACAGAAGGATTGAGCGAAAAGACCGCCTGCATCGGATTCGGCAGGGCGCGCCCTCTTACCGTCATCGTAAACCAAAGACGCCCCTCGTCGATCAACGCATTTCCCTCGGGGTCAGTGATCGCCCGAATGTCTGCCTGACCTGTTCCAGGAGTGAGCGCACCGGTGGCTCCCATGATGACAACGCGAGCACTCGGAGCGAGTTCAACGCCCACCCCAAAATCGTAATGGCGCATGTGCTTCTTTTCGCGCAAATCGATGTGCTCGGAGAAATCAGAAAAACCAACGAGACGCGATTCGCGATCCGTCTCGATCAGCAGGTTGACTCCCACGACCGCCATCTGCACGCGGAGAACGAAATTCTTCGAGCCGACTTCTTTCGGCATCGGCCACTCCTTTTTCACTACCCTCTTGCCGTCCAATTCGACATCCCAGGTGATGCGTTGTCGCGCACCATTTTTAAAATGCACTCTCGCGCTCATGAGGTCACCACTGAGCGAATCTCGAAAGGCGATTCCGGTGCTGCCCGTTCCCTCACATTTTTCAACGGAAAGATCGTAAGTGGCGAATGCGTTGAATCCACCAATCCATCGCAACGACTCGCTTTCCGTTTCTTTCGACTCGGCGATCAAGCGGCCCTTGTGAATCGTCCATTTCGTCTGCGACTGATCATTCTCTTCACCACCCAGCTCCGGATGCATCAAATCAAAATCCCGAACCGTCGCGGGGCGAAGTGAGGCCAGAGGGATCGCCTCATCGGCGTCGAAAATCATACGACGCACCGCCTGCCGCTTGAACTCGAGATCCTTCGGATGAAACGGCGTCTCGGCCCGGCTGAACTCGGCTGAGAAGAAGCTAGCGAGAATGAGAAGGGGTATAAAGGAGCGATTCATGTTACGGGGATAGAGAGATACCTTGTCACAGGATAGCGCTGAACCGCAGCGCACCGCAATGTTGGCCTATGGAAAAATCGGCGGAAAGCTTGTAGAAAAAGAACCTGCGGAAAACGACGGCAGCCCCACCGCTTACCTCGACCCACAGCACGAGCCCACAAAAAAGCAGGTAGCGAAACGCCACCTGCTTTCAAAATTTGGGATTGCCTAAGAAATCCTACTCACCACCCTCTGTTCCCTTGGGAGCGGGCTTGGAAGCGTCTTCCTTTGCTGGGGCCGACTCTGGTGTAGTCACGGTCACCGGAGCAGGAGAAGCCTGCTGGATCGCCTGGATCATTTCCGGGGTAATTCCCTCGGGAAGAGTTGGCTCGCGCGCTTCGACGTTCTCAAGGATATCGTTCGCAGCGGAGGAGCGATACTCACGGGTCTTCACCATCGCGAGACCGATTGCGGAGAGGAAAAAGATGATTCCGAGCCAGGTCGTAAATTTTTGAAGAATGTCGGTCGTATGAGCTCCGAGTGCGGAATCGAGCGTTCCTCCGCCGAATGCTGCGCCGAGCCCTTCCTGCTTCGGACGCTGAATCAAGACGATCAATACCATCAATATGCTGACAGCAATGATGACGACGGTTAACAAAATGGATAGAATTGCCATGGGGCGGCGAATATGCGACACAGGTATAGGGTTGTAAAGGGCGAGAATTACCTCTCTGAAACATCGATCACTAACATCATGCCGGAAAACGCCACGGATTCTGATTCCTCCCCGAAATTTTCGCCCTCAAAAGGGGAAGAAGAAATTCAGGGAACCGTGTCCTCAATTGTTTTTCATAACGAGGAAAATGGCTACACGATCATGAAAGTCTCAACCGAGGCTGGAGACCCCATAACGGTGCTGGGGCGGCTCCCCGCAGTGGTCGAGGGCGAACAGGTTCGGGTCTGGGGAAAATGGAAAAATGATAAGCGCTTTGGCCGTCAGATCGAAGCCTCATCCATTCAAGCGGTGGCTCCGGTGACCAACACAGGTATCGAAAAATTTCTCGCGAGCGGTTTTATTGACGGCATTGGAAAAGCCTACGCGAAGCGAATTGTGAAAAAATTCGGAGAAGAAACGTTCCGGATCATTGAAGAGGAATCCCAAAAGCTCGAGGAAATCGACGGAATCGGAAAAAGCCGCCGGCAGAAGATCAAGGCGTCGTGGAAGAAGCAAAAAGCGGTGCGGGACATCATGATCTTTCTTCATCGCCACGGTCTCTCAACGGCGCGCTCGTTGCGACTTTACAAGACTTACGGTCCGGAGGCAGTCAACATTCTGCGATCAGATCCCTACCGCCTCGCACGCGAACTTTCCGGTATCGGATTCAAAACCGCCGACGATATCGCGACCAAGATGGGGCAGGCCCCCGAAGCGCCCGCCCGCCTCGATGCAGGAATCGAGTATGTCCTGGATCAGGCAAAACAACGGGGCCACTGCGCTTTGCCAAAACCGGAGTTAATGAGAGGCGCCGTCGAAATACTGCAAACGAGTGAAGCGCTCATTGAGTCGTCACTTAACAGGCTCATTCTCAATTCCAAGGTCGTCGTGGAAGAGAGGACGACCGATTCCCTCGTCTTCCCTACCCCGCTTTATGAAGCGGAACAGTGTGTCAGCACGGCGGTTGCATCGCTTTTACGAGCCGAGGCCAATCTCCCTGAGTTTGATCCTGAAACAGCGATTGCGTGGTTCGAGCGAGATCATGAAATCAAACTGGGGGCAGAACAGGCGACGGCCGTCCTCGAAGCGATCAGCCATCGATTCCACATCATCACGGGAGGCCCCGGGGTGGGGAAAACAACGATCCTGAAAGCGATCCTCGAAATCGTGGCCGCCAAAAAAGTGCTCGTGGTCCTTTGCGCTCCCACGGGCCGCGCCGCGAAAAGGCTCTCGGAAAGTACGGGGCAGGAGGCTTTTACGATTCATCGCGCCCTCGAGTATCAGCCCGGGGTTGGATTCACCCGCAATCAGAACAAGCCGCTCAAAGGGGATCTTTTCGTGATCGATGAGGCTTCAATGATCGACATCGAGTTGATGGCCAGTCTGATGCAGGCGATCCCCCCGGAAGGAAACGTGCTCCTCGTCGGCGACGTCGACCAGCTTCCTTCAGTCGGACCGGGGAATGTGCTGCGGGATTTGATCAACAGCGGCGTGATCCCTGTTTCCCGGCTCAAAGACATCTACCGTCAGGCGGCGGAAAGCGACATCGTTGCCGCAGCCCACGATATCAACGAGGGGAAAACCCCGCCACTTTCAAACGAGAAGGGCAGTGATTTTTTCTTCATCGAACGCAACGGCCCCGATGCGATTCGAGAAACCCTCGTCCACCTCATCAGAGAGCGTATTCCTGAGGGATTCAAACTGGACCCGCGCGATGACATCCAGGTCCTCACCCCGATGAATAAACAATCACTCGGAACAGCCGAATTGAACCGGCTCCTTCAGGAAAATCAGAATCCGCCGGGAACCTTCAAACAGGAGATCGAGCGCTTCGAAAATCTCTTTCGACAAGGCGACAAAGTCATCCAAACGCGGAACAACTACGAGAAAGAAATTTTCAACGGGGATATCGGGCACATATCAGAGATCACGAATGAACCGGTCTCCATCTATGTGACGTTCGAAGGGGACCGGCGCGTTCATTTTGAACCGGGAGAACTCGACGAGTTGCAGCTCGCCTATGCGATCACGATTCACAAATCACAGGGAAGTGAATTCCCCGCTATCATCGTTCCACTGGCGTCCCAGCACTATGTGATGCTGCAGCGAAACTTGCTCTACACCGCGGTGACCCGCGGAAAGTCTCTCGTCATCATCGTAGGCGAGCGGAAAGCTCTTGAAATGGCGCTATCAAACACCAAAAGTTCAATGCGTCATTCCGGGCTCGACACCAAACTAAAATCGGCTCTCGATGATCTCGACGCCCCGCGTGATCACTCGAGCACTTGAATATCACTGCCGGGAGCAGCACCCGGAGTGGCAGGGGCATCGGGCTCTTTCGGGGAGTAATTCATCAGAACCTGATTCCCTACCGTAGGCACTCCCTCGATAATGTCAGCGGTCAAGAACTGTCCCCTTCGTGCAGGACTGACACTGGCACTCGCGACAGGAGCTCCACCCGGACCAATGATCTCGATCACCGTCCCCGGCTCAATTTTCAAAGCACGCGACGAGCGAATCAAGACAAACTTCCCTGCTTCATTCACGAGATGGACTGTCCCAATCGGAATCTGCATGGCTCCCATTCTCCCGGCCATGCTCGACTGAGCCTTCTTCTTCTGCCCCGGGGTTCGACAACTCACAAGCGATCCGAAGAAGAAAAGCAAGAGAAGCCCATGGCAGAAATAAATTGAGATTGAACGCACCTCGTGAGAATGAGAGATTTTGCGAAAGAAATCAAGATTCCGCGCGTCTCATTTTTCATTCATGAATCTCTTCGTCTATGGCACGCTCCTCGTTCCCCCCATTTGGGAGGCGGTTACCGGCATTAATGGGCTAACGGGGAGAGACGGGTCGATTGCCGGCCATCAGATTTTTCGTGTTCAAGGCGGTGATTTTCCAGGGATCGTTCGAACGGGAGAAAAAGAAGACAAGATTGCCGGGAAAGTCTTCTGCGACCTCCCCGAGAAGGCAGTGAAACGCCTCGATGCCTACGAGGGCACCCTTTATGAGCGACAAGAGGTCACGGTTGAGCTCGATGATAGAACTTCAATCGCAGCTCAGACCTACGTCATCCCTGAAAAAAAGGCACCGGAGATCCTATCCGCGACCCCGTGGACGCTGGATTGGTTTGAAGAAAACGCGCTCGATTCGTACTGGGCCCGCTTCTTCGGATCTTAGAAATATTTTGCGTATCAATACCGCACTGGATTTTGAGAAGATCCTTTGCCACGTTAAGGAATGTCTAGAACGCTCACCTTTCTCTTCGCTGCTTTTGCCGCGGTCGCTTCCCCGCTCGCCGCAGCCGAAAAGCCCAACCTGATTTTCATTCTCGCTGACGATTTAGGCTACGGAGACGTCGGTTGTTTTGGGCAGGAGAAAATTAAGACGCCACGCATCGATGCGATGGCCAGGAAAGGAATGCGTCTCACTGATTTTTACGCCGGCGCTCCTGTCTGCGCGCCGTCACGCTCCGTTCTCATGACGGGGCAGGATTCTGGTCACACCTGGGTGCGAGGCAATGCCGGCAGCAAGGACATGTCCGCCCAGACGCTTAGAACGTCAGACATCACCGTCGCGGAAAAACTCAAAGAGGGAGGCTACGCCACCGCACTGATCGGAAAATGGGGACTGGGAGAAATCGGTTCAGCAGGACATCCTAACCGGCAGGGATTCGACTATTTCTACGGCTACCTCAATCAACGTCACGCGCACAATTTTTACCCGAAGTTCCTCGTCCGCGACGAAACGGTGGTGCCTTTGAAAAATACGGAGTCCCCCGAATGGGTCAGTATCCGTGAAGGTCAGGGCAAATCTGACGATGGCGCGGGCTTCGCAACACCGGACGGAAAGATTGAATACTCCCACGATCTCATTGCTAACGAAGCGCTCCAGTGGATCGATGAGAAGGGCCGAAATGACGATCCTTTTTTTCTCTACCTCGCCCTCACCATTCCCCATGCGAACAACGAGGCAGGACGCGCCTTGGGAGACGGCCAGGAAGTTCCCGACTACGGTATCTACGCTGACAAAGACTGGCCGAATCCGGACAAGGGTCAGGCCGCGATGATTTCACGGATGGATAAGGACGTCGGACGCATTCTCGACAAGCTCGAGGACCTGGAGATCAGCGACAACACTCTCGTGATTTTCACTTCCGATAATGGTCATCACAAAGAAGGCGGCAATAACCCTGAGTTCTTCGACGCAAACGGCCCTCTCAGAGGAATGAAGCGCGACCTCAGCGAAGGCGGCATTCGGGTGCCTACAGTCGCTTACTGGCCCGGAACGGTGAAGGCGGGCACCGAGTCGAGTCACGCCGCAGGTTTCATGGACTGGATGGCGACGGCCTGCGAGTTGGCCGGAGTCGAGACGCCTGCCAACACGCAGTCGACCAGCTTTGTTCCGACTCTCAAAGGAAATCCGGAGAAGCAGGAAAAACCTGATTTTCTCTACTGGGAGTTTTACGAAAAGGGCAGCAAGCAGGCGGTGCGTTTTGGCGACTGGAAGGCGATTCGCCGCCCGATGTTCACCGGAGAAATCGAGCTTTTCGATTTGAGCAAAGACCTCGGCGAGGAAAGGAATCTCGCGTCAAGCCATCCTGAAAAAGTGGCGCAAGCCTCGGCGATGATGGAGAAAGGCCACGAGGACAATCCGAACTGGAAAATCAAAAAGTGATTCAATTCACCTTCGGATCCGAAGCCAGTATTTGGTATCCGGGAGACCCGGCCCGTGATGGCTGAGCAGGCCACAACTTCGACCTTGCTGTCGGAGCGCGCCCGCGCTTGTCTGTCACATTCGGAATCTCAAGATAAGGAACCTTATCAAATCGTTCGACGATCCGGGATGCGGCAAGCACCGGCATATCGGAAAGCAACCCACCGTGCGGTGTAGGGTTAGTGAGGGACTGGATTCGGTCGTAAAACAAAAGCCCCAACGAAGCACAATTTTTCCGAAAGACCCGGAAATTGCCGGCCAGATGCGGATGCCCAGACTCTGAAAAATGTTCAAGGAGTTGCTTTTGTTCCTCCATTACCGGCAAAAACCAGAGCCTGACATAACAATTCCGATATTCGGTTTGAGTATAGATCCAATCGTAGATATTCGTGGTGAATGCGCTCAATTTGAGACGGTTGTGAATATTTGCCGACTCAGTCACCCTCGGCACTCGATCCTCAAACCAGGGGGCTCGAAAATCGAACAATTCGTCACCATCCGGTGACCCGCCCCGCTTTCTCAAGGCAAAGCAAAAATGCCCTACGCTCTCCTTTTCCCCTTTGTAATCGTAGTGAATGTTGATGATCACCAAATGATAATCAGACCGCAGGGTAAGTTGATTCCCCATCCTCACATCCCACCAAGTGTTGAGAATCCCATCCGATACGAGAGTCCCCGTGAGGCGCTTCGCAGCAAGATCGAGAAATATCGCGCGATTCATTTCGACGAGTTCGCCCATGTTGAGCTTTTTCTCATTCCAGCTTCGGGCTGATTGAGAAATCACTTTCGAATAAAATCGATTGGCAAAGCTTTGAGCGATTAAATCGCGGACCTTCTCGTCAGTTGCGGTAGCTTCCACTCTTACTCGAACGGCACCGCGGGTCGGGCTTTCTTCGAAACCTTTTCGAGGAGAATAGGTGCCTACCTTTGGGAGAGAGACACTTTGAAAATTGATGGGGTGACGAACAACGACAACTTCGGGATTACCAAACAACGCGTGAAAAGCAGGAGGGTAATCCAGCCAATCCTCAACCGTGTCGGCCCGCGCCGGAACCGCGCTGATACCAACTGCTAAGAGCAAGGTAAAAACAATAAAGTGAGTCAAGCGAGGCAAGGTCATCCACCTCCTCCATAGCAAGCATCGCGAACGAATCAACCAAGAAACACAGAATCAAGCGTCACTTCACCCTCGAAGGCCTCCCTAAAGAGGCCGGGAAACACGCTATTGCCACTGCTCTGTATACCGTTCACCTTTCCGTATTCCTATGATCCGTCTTTTCACTTTCTCAGCGCTCACCCTCGGAGCATCCCTTGTTTTCCTTCCTGCCATCGCACAGGACAAACCGCACCTCGCACTGGAATCCGAATTTGGTTCATTCGTTGAGGCGGATTTTCCGTTCTTCACTCAAACCGTCGACGCGCGCGAATTCGGCGAGAATCCTGAAGCAACGAACCTGACACCGCGAGGCATTATCGTGAAAATCGGGGAAGGCTACTTCGGCTGCTTTGATCCGGATTTGTTGCGATGGTCTTTGATCTGGAAGGCAACAGATGAGGGCGAATACCTCTCGATGGACGGAATGGCTCCAGGCAGCTACCGACTTCCGAACCGGAAATCGTCGGCGGGTCAGAGCAGCCTTCCGAAACCGAAAGGCACGCCGATCTTCCAATCGCCCGCTCTGCCCGGGTTTGGTATCGGTGAGGCACCCAACAAAGACCCTCGAAATCACGAAGGCTCAGATGAGGGTGAAATCGGACTCGGCCCGATTCCGGCAGAGCTGGGAAGATTTTCAGGCATCCGGCTCACGGAGAACGGAGCGGAGATTGAGTATGAAGTCGCGGGAGTGAAGGTGACTGAGCGATTGGAAGTGACTGATGAAATTTCTCGAGTCATCGACATAGCCGCACACTCCGAAAAAATAGCGATCTTAGGACAAGGCACCAAAACGGGTTGGATCCATTTGAACAACCCAAAGGGTGAAACGACACGAATCAGCTACGGCAAAGTCGACGGCCCGCCACAATCCCCGGCCAGAACCGATGTCTCCAAAAAACGCTGGCCCCAAACGGTCGCGCTCCCCACGCTTCCCCCGGGAAGCGGCGGCGCGTCTTACCTGGCCTTCGACACCCTCCCCCTTCCCACGGAGAACCCCTGGAAGCGAAACGTCCGTCTCAGCGGCTTTGATTTCCTCTCTGATGGTCGCGTCGCAATTTGTTCATTCGATGGAGACGTTTGGCTTGTTGAGGGGCTCGTCGAAGGCAGCAAGGAACTCGTCTGGTCGCGCTATGCTTCGGGACTTCACGAACCGAAGAGCGTCTGCATCGTCGATGACCAAATCTACGTCTCTGACCGGAACGGCATCGTCCGACTTCACGACACCGACGGGAATGGCGAAGCCGATTGGTATGAGAATTTTTCCAACGTCGTCAGCCAAACCGCCGAAACCCGGGAATTCGCGATGGACATGATCGCGACAAAAGAAGGCACTTTTCTCCTCGCCAAGGGAGGTCAGGTCGGCTCGACCCGCGGTCGCCACAACGGAACCGTCATCGAAGTCGCGGGAGACGGCCGCTCGTTTGAAGTGATCGCAACCGGCCTTCGCCAACCCTACCTCGGCTACAATTCGGAGACCGGCCTGATCACTTCGAGCGATCAGCAGGGAAACTGGAAACCGGCCACTCCGATCTACCGCATCGAACGCGGGAAGTATTTTGGCTTTCAACCGGCCAAGTTCAAAGAGAAGGCCGTTCACCCGGCCTCGATTGATTCACCCGAGCTTTGGATTCCTCATTTCATCAATCAATCAGGAGCGGCGCAGGTCTGGATGAACGGTCCTGCGAAAATGGGGGCGCTCAATGGAGACCTCATTCACATCGGATACAACCGACCCGAGCTTTTCAAAATCTATCTGAGCGAAACCCGCGAGCAAGGCGCTGTATTCCCTCTCCTCGCAGGATTCCCGGCAGGCCTCCTCAAAGGAAGAATCAATCCCAACGATGGACGGCTCTACGTTGCCGGATTTGAGATCTGGGGAACTTCAGGAACCGCTATCAGCGGACTCTACAGGGTTAGACCCTCGACCGAGCTCTCTTGGATTCCCCGCCGGATCGAAGCATCGAAACGGGGATTACTCCTCAGCTTCGACCAACCACTGGATCCCGATCTCGCTGCTGAAGTGGGCCGCTACTCCGCTGATCGATGGAATTACGAGCAGACGCACAATTACGGCTCCGGAAACTTCATGCTAAACGGCGAACCCGGGCAGGAGTCCATTCCCGTTGCCAGCGCGGTGCTTTCCGAAGATAAGAAATCACTCTTCCTCGGCATTCCTGATATGCAGCCCTCGCACGCTCTGCGCATCACCTACCGCCTTCCCCTTCCCGATTACCTCGCTGTTGAAAGCGCCTACCTCACGATTCGTTCGCTACCTGACGTGGATCTCACCAATAAAGGTTTCGCATCCGATGAAGTGAACCTCAAGATTGATCCCTCACTCACGATTGCGTCGATAAAGATCAAGCCGACCGCCGATCTCGGAAAGGAAGTCGCAACCCGTTACGGCTGCATCGCCTGCCATGCCAACGGAGACGGCGCCACGCCGGCCACGCCAGCCCTTGCAGAAGGTGGAGCCCTCCTTGCTGTTGGCCCAACTTGGATCGGACTATGGAAATCGAAGCGCACTTTCACCGATGGTTCATTCATCAAATCGGTCGATGAAACCTACTTGAAAGAGTCCATTCTCGATCCAGGGCGGCGTGTCGCCGAAGGGTTCGACACCGTGAAGACCGGCGTCGGGATGCCCTCCTATCTCGGTGTCCTCAAAGGGCACGAAATCGATTCCATCATTCTCTACATCAAGACGTTGAAAAAATGATCCCACGCATTGCTTTACTCACCCTGCTCACGGGGATCTTTCTAGAGCCCCCTCTCGCTCGCGGCGCCGAAACGCCGAACTTCATCGTCATTTTCTGTGATGATCTCGGCTACGGTGACATCGGCCCCTTCGGCTCTGAACTTCATCGCACTCCGAATCTTGATCGGATGGCGAAAGACGGAATGAAGTTCACGCATTTCTACTCCACCTGCGGAGTCTGCTCGCCTTCACGTGCTTCGCTGATGACGGGGGCCTACCCGAAACGCATCGGAATGCACCAGAATGAAAAGGGGCAGTGGGTTCTCTTTCCGGGAAACAATCAGGGGCTCAATCCCTCCGAGATCACGATCGCGGAAGTGCTCAAAGAAAAAGGCTACGCGACCGCCTGTGTCGGAAAATGGCACCTCGGTGACCAGCCCCCGTTTCTCCCCACGAAACAGGGCTTCGACAGCTACTTTGGAATCCCTTTCAGCAACGACATGGGAAGGACCGATCGTCCGAAACCTTACCAATATCCACCCCTCCCCTTCCTCGAAAATGACAAAGTGATCGAAGAAGAGCCCGATCAACATTTCCTGACAAAGCGCTACACGGAAAAAGCAGTCGAATTCATCCGCGAGAACAAAGATAGCCCGTTTTTCCTTTATCTTCCGCACACGATGCCGCATTGGCCGCAGTATTCGAGTCCGCAATTTGCAGGACGCTCCGCCAACGGGGCCTGGGGAGATACCGTGGAAGAGATCGACTGGTCAACCGGGCAGATTCTCGATCTACTCGACGAATTAAACCTTTCAGAAAACACGCTAATCGTTTTCACCTCCGATAATGGCGGGGCGATGAATCACGGAGCCATCAACAAACCGCTTTCGGGCGCAAAAGGCTCCACGATGGAGGGCGGACAACGGGTCTGCATGGTGACGCAGTGGAAAGGAAAAATCCCCGCAGGTAGCGAGTGCGCAGAACTCAGCTCGACGCTCGATATCCTCCCCACCTTCGCTGCCCTCGCAGGAACTGACCCCCCTCAGGATCGAGTCCTCGACGGAAAAGACATCACCCCCTTGCTGATGCAGAAAGACGGAGCAAAAAGCGAATATGAGGCTTTTTATTACTACAAACGGGGAAACCTCGAAGCGGTGCGATCGGGCTCCTGGAAGCTTCATTTGCCTGCCACTAAGCAGAAAAACAACGACCGAAGCCACTACCGTCTCTACGACGTGGTTTCCGACCCCGGTGAATTAGAAAACGTTGTGACTGAGAAAGAATCAATCGTCGCCAGACTCAAAGAGCTCGCCGAAAAAGCGAGAACTGATCTTGGCGATGATTTCACCAAGGCGGAAGGCTCCCGTCTTCGCCCCCCCGGAATAGTGGAAAACGGAGTGACTCTAACTGATGGCGCAAATTAGATTTCAACACCCCGAAATACCCCACTGTTTCAGACCTCCGAATCAAAAGGCTTGAACTCAGGCCGTTCCAAGCGAAGAAATAGAGGTTCCGGGTGCTTTCGACTGCCCCGGAAAAAATGCGATGCCTAAAGCGAAAAACAACGATGCTGAACCCAAGCCTAATCTCCCTTTCGAGAAGGCTTTGACGCAGTTGGAAGATCTTGTTCGGGAAATGGAGTCAGACGAACTCCCTCTCGAAGATTTGATCAAAAAGTATGAGCAAGGCACCCGGCTTCATCAGGTCTGTGAAAAGCGACTCGATGAGGCTCAGGGACGTATTGACCTAATTCGTAAGAAACGAAACGGAGAAACCGTAGTGGAACCCTTCGACGAAGGAAACGAACCCGCACCCGTCGAAGAAACCAACGACTCTGAAGAGAATGGAGAACTATTTTGAATTTCCCGACGTCCCCACGGATCAACTGCCGAAAGTTGATTCAGCGGACGAGTTAAAAAAACTGCCACTTGAGGATCTCCCCAAGCTGGCGGAAAACATTCGCCGGACTCTTATCAGTTCGCTCGCGAAGACAGGTGGTCACCTCGGCCCGAATCTGGGCGTCGTAGAGCTCAGTATCGCACTGCACCGAATTTTCAGTACGCCGAAAGACAAATTTGTTTTCGACGTGAGCCATCAGGGATACGTCCACAAGATGCTAACAGGCCGTTGGGATGAAATCCATACGATCCGTCAGTACGAGGGTCTCAACGGCTTCCTCCTGCGCACAGAGAGCGAGCACGATTGTTACGGCGCTGGCCATGCGGGAACGGCTGTCTCCGCTGCCTTAGGAATGGCAGCAGGTCGTGACGTCAAAGGAACCGACGAGCACGTTGTCGCCGTAGCAGGCGATGCCGCCTTCACTTGCGGACCCACTTTTGAAGCACTTAATAACATTGCGACGACGACGAAGAAATTCATTCTCGTGCTCAATGACAACGAGTGGTCAATCGACCGGAACGTTGGGGCGATCGCGAAATATTTTCACGCCCTCCAAACCAGCTCAACCTACTCCCACATTCACGACAAGGCGGCTGATTTCGTCGAGAGAATTGCCGGTGAGACGGTTCGCTCGATCGCTCAAAAAGTCGAAAGTGGCGCTAAGAACCTTCTTTTCCCCAATGTTCTTTTCGAAAAATTCGGCATCCACTACTACGGGCCCATCGATGGTCACGATGTGAATCTTCTCGTAAAGACTTTCGACTTTCTCAAAGATCAAAACGAGCCGGTAATCCTCCACATCATCACCGAGAAAGGCCGGGGCTATGAGCCTGCTAAGGCCAATCCGATGAAATTTCACGGTCTTGGCCCCTACAAAACCGAAACCGGCGAAACGCCGACAGGAGGCAGTCCGACCTACTCACAAATTTACGGCCAGCAGCTCGGGAAAATGGCACTGGAAGACAAAGATATCGTTGCCGTCACCGCAGCGATGCCCAGTGGAACCGGTCTCGTCGAATTTCAGAAACTCGTGCCCGAGCGCTACTACGATGTCGGAATCGCTGAAGAGCACGCCGCTCTTTTTGCCTGCGGACAAGCCGTTCAAGGCCTCAAGCCATTCCTCACGATCTACTCAACCTTTTTCCAGCGCGCCTACGACATGGCGGTGCACGATATGGGAATCCAGAGGTTGCCGGTTCGACTCTGTATGGATCGTGCCGGACTCAGTGGAGACGACGGGCCCACTCACCACGGCCTCTTCGACATCGGTTACATGCGTCACATTCCCAACTGGATCCTGATGCAGGCCAAGGACGAAGACGAATTCGTCGACATGATTTACACCATGGCTCAATACAATGACGGGCCATGTGCGATACGCTATCCGAGGGGAGCAGGAACAGGCGCAAAGCTAAAGGACAAGCCTGCGTTACTCACGATTGGAGAAGCCGAAGTCGTTTCGGAAGGAACCGACATCGCTATTTTTGGTCTCGGAAATCTTTTCGAGATGGCAGAAACGGCGGCGGCGACACTCACCGAGATGGGCTACTCCGTAGCGCTTATCAATCCGCGGTGGATCAAGCCGCTCGATGTCTCCTGCATCGAGCGATTCGCAAAGGCATGCCCGGTATTGCTTACTTTCGAGGACCACACGATCCAAAACGGATTTGGGGCAGCCATCATCGATCATCTCAACGATGCCGGAATTCAGACGCCGGTGGAGAGAATCGGATGGCCGGACGAGTTTGTGGAACACGGTAGCGTCGATATCCTGCGCGCCAAACATGGGCTCACCCCGGACGACGCGGTCAAAAAAGCGCTTCGTCACCTCCCCGCCAAGGCAGGAGAAACGGTTGCAGGCTAAGCGCAACCGCATTCCCGCTGGAGGCAACCTTGTTGCGCCTTGAGGTTGTGGCACTTCCAATTTTATTTCGCCCGCTTCAAGGGCATCAAAATTGATTTTCTCGAGGCTGAATGCTCATGCACGAATTGAATATTTTAGAGGGGCGCCCTAATCCGCTGGGGGCCACGCCACGGGAAGACGGGTCTGTGAATTTTGCGGTCTCTTCGCAATACGCTTCCGCAGTAACTCTTTGTCTATTCACCAACACCGAAGATCGCACCGAAGAAACCCATCGTATTCTTCTCACCGAGCGCACCGGCGACACTTGGTACGGACGAATCAAAGACATTCCGAAAGGAGCTACTTACGGCTACCGCGTTGACGGCCTTTGGGAACCGGGTGCAGGTCATTTTTTCAATCACAGCAAATTGCTCCTCGATCCCTACGCAAAGCACATCGACGGCCCCTCACGTTTTCACCCGAGTATGCTATCGTCAACGGAGGACAAGAAGCGATGCAGCAAAGACAGCGGCTCATTCGCTCCAAGAGCATTTGTTCCGACCGTTTCCCACTACGACTGGGAAGGCGATCAATATCCTGAACTGCCACTTTCGGAGTCCTCTTTCATCGAACTCCATGTCAAAGGTTTCACGAAGCTGAATAAGGACGTCCCCGCAGACCTGCGCGGCACTTATACAGGCCTCTCGTCGGAGCCATCGATTCGCTATCTCAAGAGATTAGGAATCACCACCGTCCAGTTGCTGCCGGTTCACCAGCATCTCGATGATGGCTTTCTGATCGAAAAAAATCTCGTTAACTATTGGGGCTACAACACGCTTGGATTTTTCGCACCGGAAGCTCGTTACAGCGCCGGCAATGATCCCGTGGCCGAATTCAAGGACATGGTCAAAGCCTTCCACCGGGAGGGCCTTGAGGTAATTCTTGATGTGGTCTACAACCACACTTGCGAAGGAGGAACTGACGGGCCGACCTGCCTCCTGCGCGGTTTCGACAACGCTCCCTATTACCACACCGATCCCGGAGAACCGGGATACTACCGCGACTTCACCGGATGCGGGAACTCGGTTGATGTTTCCCACCCGCGCTCGCTCCGGCTCGTTCTCGACAGCATGCGCTACTGGGTTGAGGAAATGCACGTAGATGGTTTTCGATTCGATCTCGCGGTGGAACTGGGCCGGGGACGTGAACCATTTCGTCGCCGTGCCGCTTTCTTCAAGGCAGTTTCTCAGGACCCGGTTCTCTGCCGCACCAAGCTGATTGCGGAACCCTGGGACCTCGGACCGGGAGGCTATCAAATTGGTAATTTTCCAAACGACTGGGCTGAATTGAACGGAAAATTTCGTGACTGCATCCGTCGTTTCTGGCGCGGAGACCCCGGTGTCACCGGAGAATTCGCTGCCCGTATCACAGGTAGTGAAGACCTTTTCGCCCACAATCGTCGCAAGCCTGAGGCCAGCATCAACCTCATCACTTCTCACGACGGCTTTACCCTTCACGATCTCGTGAGCCACAACCACAAGCACAATCTCGCCAATGGTGAGAAGAATCGGGATGGTGACTCTCATAATATAGCCTACAACCACGGCGTTGAAGGAAAGACCGACGACCCAAAGATTCAAAGATTACGCCAGCGCCAGATCCGTAATTTCCTCGCGACAACGATTTGTTCGCAGGGAGTCCCTTTCCTCACCGCAGGCGACGAAAGACTTCGGACGCAGGATGGAAACAATAATTCCTACTGTCAGGACAATGAGATCAGCTGGATCGATTGGAACGAAACAGCTGAAGCGACTGAGCTTCGCGAATTTGTTCAAAGTCTCTTTGAACTCCGGCGTAATTCTCCTCTGCTTCGCCAAAACCGCTTCTTCACCGGAAAGTCGCCGGGGAAAGACATCCCGCCGGATGTTTGCTGGCTTCGCGCTGACGGCAATGTCAAAGAACAGGTAGATTGGGAAATGGAGAAACCCGGTGCCTTCGCTATGATGCTGCATGATGCCGACAAAGAAGAATCGATCCTCTTCTTCTTTAATGCCCGTCACGAGGAGAAAACGTTTCATTTTCCCACTGCCAGCACTTGTGATTGGCAATTGCTCGCCGACACCTCAAACCCCAAAACAGGTAGCTCGGCGCCGCTGAAGGGCGAGACAGTGAAGCTGGAAGACAGATCCATGCAAATCTGGAAAAGCACTACCACCTCCTGAACCTGCCTCCGAATTCCCGCCTCGCCCGTAACCCAAAGCAATGGAACGTGACATTTTGGTGATTGGAGGCAATTCAGGGATTGGTAATCAACTGATCAAGCAGCTAGCTGCGAATGGGGATCGAGTGATTGCCGCAGCGCGTGAGAACAGGGAAATCGCTCACGTGAGCGGCGTTTCATTCCAGGCATTCGACGCTCAAGATCGCAGCGCCACCCTGGACATACCCGAAAAGCTGGACGGGTTGGTCTACTGCCCCGGAACAATTCAGCTCAAGCCGTTTCATCGTATCACCGATGAGGATTTCGACAATGAACTGCAAATTAATTTTTTTGGTGCTATCAACGTGATCCGTCAGGCGCAGCAGGCGCTCAAAAAATCGGGCAGCGCATCCATCGTTCTCTTCTCCACCGTGGCCGTCGGCACCGGCCTCCCCTATCATGCCGGAATTGCTTCCGCAAAAGGTGCTCTCGAAGGACTTGCGAGAACACTTGCCGCTGAGTTTTCCCCTGCGATCCGAGTCAATTGCATCGCCCTCTCTCTAACCGATACCCCACTTGCTGGGAACCTTCTTTCAACAGACGAAAAGCGGAAAGCTTCCGCGGAACGTCATCCCCTCAAGCGAATCGGGGATCCTGAGGAAGTGGCGAAAGCGGCCTCATTTCTACTCAGTCAGGAATCAGGATTTATGACCGGACAGGTCATGAGAATTGATGGCGGCATCTCCACTCTAAAGATGCTCTAGGGAGCGAGCCCTGCCCCCTTTTTCCGAATGCCCTCTCCGGTAACGCTCATCTTTCCGCACCAGCTTTTCGCTGAGCACCCGGCGCTGAAGGAAGGGTGCCCCGTATTCCTAATTGAGGACACTCTGTTCTTCGGAGATCGCCATGCCGCTCCGGGAAAATTTCATAAACAGAAAATCGTGCTTCACCGTGCCTCGATGAAGGCCTTCCAGAAACGTCTCGAAGGAGATGGATACGAAGTGACTTACATTGATTACGAAAGAACCCGGACAATCGAAGTCATTCTAGCAGAGTTAGTGGAGTCTCATCAATTCGATGAAGTGATTCTCACCAAACCCACCGATTTCCTCCTCGAGAAAAGAATCCGTAGATTCACTGTCTCGCATCAGGTGAAATTAACGATCACCGACACGCCCATGTTTTTGACCCCTCCTGAGTGGGCGGAGGAACAGTTCGCGAAGCGGAAGAAACCGTTCATGGCGGCGTTCTATGAGGCTCAACGAAAGCGGATCGGGATTCTCCTCGATGAGGAAGGAAAACCTGCCGGTGGGAAATGGAGCTACGATGATGCCAATCGTAAATCGATGCCTAAGCGGGGCCTCGAGACGCCACCCGAACTGGCCTCGCCCCAGTGCGCAGAAGTAAAAGAAGCCCTTTCCTACGTCGAGGAGAACTTCAGTGATTACCCCGGCAGGACCGACTCATTCGCTTATGCCGTGACGCATGAAAGTGCGGGAAAATGGCTCGAAGATTTCCTCAGGAATCGCTTCGTGAATTTCGGGCCTTATGAAGACGCTCTCTCAAGCTCCGAACGAACGCTTTTTCACAGCCTCCTGACACCGGCACTGAATATCGGATTGCTCACCCCGGAACAAGTCGTTAGCCGGGCGCTTGCATTCGCAGCCGAACACGATGTCCCCCTCAATTCGCTGGAAGGTTTTATCCGGCAAATCATTGGCTGGAGAGAGTTCATATATCTGATGTACTGCCGACACGGCGTGGAGATGAGAAACGGAAATCACTTCGACCATCATCGGAGCATTCCCGATTCGTTTTGGACGGGTAACACCGGCATCGATCCGATCGATCTCGTGATCCGCCGGGTTCACGAGCATGGCTACGCTCACCATATTGAACGGCTCATGGTGACAGGTAATTTCATGCTTCTCTGCCAATTCGAGCCTGACGAAGTTTACTCGTGGTTTTCTGAACTGTTCATCGACGCCTACGACTGGGTCATGGTTCCCAACGTTTACGGCATGAGCCAATTTGCCGATGGCGGGATTTTTACGACAAAACCCTACATTTCAGGCTCCAATTACCTGAGAAAGATGTCCGACTACAAAACGGGGCCTTGGTGTCAGGTTTGGGATGGACTCTTCTGGAACTTTATTGACCAGCATCTCGATTTTTTTAAAAGCCAACATCGACTTGGAATGATGGTTGCCACTTTCAATCGCATGGATGACGAAAAACGAACCGGACATCTCGAAACGGCCGCTGAGTTTCTAGATCAACTTTAAATCGAAGGCCACTGTTTGAGCGTTACGCGCTCGTCCCTTCGATTAGCTAAAAACATCAACCTCCGAAATGAAAACCCCTGAGGTTTACCGTTCCTGTGCAATGGCAAACCGGTTCGCAATTGTTTGAGCATGCCAGGAGAATCGGTGAAATCAAAAACAAGCTCACCTTTGTTCACGAAACAAATCAGGGTTTCTTTCACGAGGGTCTCAACCTCGTTCCACTCGCCTCCCTTCTCAGACTCCGCTGCGAATCGCCCGACGATTTCCGTATCGAACCAAGCCGTCCCGAAGACTACACTCCCTCTGTTTCCGGAGCATCAGCATCAGCAGCAACGACGCTGCTACCTCCCTTGCCCATGAACGCAGAAATCCAGCGGAGGTCGAAACTGTTATCGAGCATCACTTTCACCATCATTGTCAACGGAACCGCGAGTAACATTCCAACAGGCCCCCATACGAATCCCCAAAACAAAACAGAGAGAATCACAATCACGGTGGAGATCCCAAATCGATCGCCCAATAACATGGGCTCAAGAAAGTTTCCTATCGCGACGTTAATAATCAGATAGAGAGCGAGGACAGCAGCAGCCCACCAAAATCCGTGTGAAATAAGTGCCAACAACGTCGGAGGAATCGCGGCGACGATTGATCCTATCGCGGGCACATAATTGAAGAGGAATGCGACCAGTCCCCACAGTAAAGGAAACTCGACTCGAAATATCACGCAAACGAGGGTCGCGAGTAATCCCGTGGCAAAACTCACTGCGGTTTTAATCCCCAGATACTTCTGAATATCCTGTGAAGTGTTTTGAAAACGACTCAAATCAGGCCCCCTCACGTTGAGAACATCGCGCACTTTGTTGGCATAACTCCCCGACTCGGCGAGGACGAAAATCATGACAATGAGAGCGAAGAAGCTTTGCGTCGCCAATGTCGTGAACCGGGAAACCACATCGAATTGCCCGATGAACTCGACCGCTCGATTCGTGTCAAAATAATCATCGACGAGATCCTTAAAACTGAGGGAGCCCAGATTAAATGTTTTTCCTGATTCTTCCCCGCCAACATCAGCTTCGCCTACTTTCTTCTCGACGCCCTTTCGCACCTTCTTTACTTCAGGATCGACAATCGACTCTTGATTCGTAATGCCCTCGCCCTCTCTCGTTTGTGCCCAGAAATCCCCAAAACGCTGGAACTGCTGATCCATCTCGACCGAAAAAGTAGCCGCTCTGTCTCGGAGCAATTCGGCGTATCCTTTCGTCTTTTTTTGAAAATCGCCGAGGACACTGAAGGCAAGAAAAACAATAAACCCGAGAATCAAAAGATCGACGAGAACGGTGGTCAGGACCGCAAGGGGGCGAGGAAATCCGCGTCGATCAAGCCAATTTAAAATGGGCAGCGAAAGAAGCGCCAGAAAGAACCCCAACATGATCGGAATAAACAGCTCGGCGGCTGATTTCAGTCCCGCGACAACGACGATGACACTTGCCAGCGACAACAAAACACGGATTCCACTCCCTGCCTGTTTTCTATTCGTTGCCCCCTCGTTTTTCATTGTGCGAAAACATCCCGAATGCGGGAGACTAAACAAGGGATTTTTCCAACTGAAATGCGAACAGTTCCCGAAAATATGCCTTACGATAGGAAACGGGGGGAGATAGTGGCGAAGTCAGGTTCCACCTTTGCTGCGCTGCTTCGCTAAGCTATCCTATCGCAGCCTCTCGATGCCGTCGTTCCCATGAAAGAAAAACTCCGCCTCATTTCTCTTCTTCTCTGTTTTTTCTTCGGTCCCTTCGCCTACCTCGCGATCGCGATGAAGGGAATGACCTTTCTAAACTGGCTTCTGCCGGGCGCTCTTCTCGTTTGGCTCATACTCCTCGGAATCTGGTTCCTTATTTTCGGTTCCCCCCGTTTTAAGATTCGACTGCGACGTCTTCTGATCGGAATCGGCGTCTTCATTCTCCTCGGAATCCTTGCGGGCAAGACCCTGCAATACGAAGGGTCAGCTTCGGGATCCTCTTTTCCCAAATTCTCGTGGATTTGGAAGAAAGAGACGGCCAGTGAAACACTCGCTACGAAGAACGAGATTTTCGCCACCTCGAAGATCCCATCGGATAAGATCGCCAAGGCCAGCGATGATCTCCTCAATTTTTTGGGGCCCGATCGAAACGGCAAATGGGCAACCTCTCGTTTTAATCCCGATTGGAAATCGAGCCCCCCGGAACTGCTCTGGCAGAGAAGCATCGGGAGAGCCTGGTCCAGTTTTGTCGTTCAGGGAAACAAGGCGATCACGCAGCAACAGAGCGGAGACAACGAGGAAGTCATTTGCCTCGATATTTCAGACGGTGAGATACTTTGGCAACACTCGGACAAGGGCGTTCGGCTGCTCCTTGAAAAGGCAGAAAATGGAGGAGCCTCCATGGGAGGTGACGGCCCTCGTTCTACCCCTTCGATATTTGGTGAGAGGGTTTTCAGTCTTGGCTCAACCGGTATCGCAAACTGCCTTAACATCGCCGACGGCCAGTTATTATGGAGTCGAAACGTGATCAAGGAATACGACGGAGAAGTTCAACGCTGGGGGAGCGCGAACGCCCCGCTTGTTATTCCAGCTCAAAATCTCGTTATTTTTGCCGGAACTGACAAACCCGGCGCCACCTTGATTGCCTGCGACATCGGCACGGGAGAATCACGCTGGGTTTATCAAGGAAGCGGAGCAAGCTACAGCTCACCACGGATCATGACTTTTGCGGGAGTTGAGCAACTCGTGAGCGTCAACGCGAAAGACGTCACTGGTCTGAGTCTGAACGACGGTAAGGAACTCTGGAAATACGAATGGTCCGGAAATTTCCCCAAAGTCGGACAACCACTCCGAGCCGGTCAGAACCTGCTCCTCGTCACCGCGAGCTATGGCATAGGCAGCCCCCTCCTGGAAATTTTAAAAAAAGGAGAGCAATGGGAAGCCACGAAAGTCTGGAATTCGACGCGAATGAAAACCAAATTCAGCTCAGCTGCGATTATTGACCAACACGCTTATGGACTCGATGAAGGCCGACTTGCCTGTATCGATCTCAAGACAGGAAAGAAAGTATGGAAAGGGGAAAAATTCGGCTTCGGCCAACATCTCCTCTTTGGAAATCAATTGCTCATCCAGGCAGAGAAGGGCTACCTCGCCACGGGAAAGATTACGCCTCTAGGCTACACTGAAACGGGCCGCATCGAAGCGCTCAACAACATGACTTGGAATGTACCCGCCATCGCTGGGCGATTGCTCCTCGTGAGGAATGACCGGGAAGCAGCCTGCTATTTGCTTCCCGAGAAAATTGGCCCGAACTAAGCCCACTTTGCTCGTTAGACTTTCACCGCCGCTGAGCTGCCTCGACATGAAAGTATTTTCAGCTCTTCACTCTCATCGGCGACCAATTTGATGTGATCCTTTTAACGGGCATCCCATAAGATGATACCCCATCACTAAAAGCAGAAGTGATAATCACTATTCTTAACGTCGCGTTAAAATTGTCTGAACGCTAGTGCGTGTGATCGAATCGGGAGCTGTCCTTTACGGTTGTCCAAAACGAGACGGGTTCGCAAGGTTTCACGGGAAAAGACGGTATCAGGAGATCCAGATTCGATGGCCTCAGCAGTGATTACCGCGGCTTCGCCACGATCCACGCTTAAAATACTTTGGAGCAAAACAGGCAGAGGGAGAACCTTCCCAACCTTCAGCCCCAGCGCATAAACGACAGGAACATGAATCATCAATTTCAGATTATCAATTTTCGCAAGCTTCACGATGGGCCTGTTTTGAGCGCCCTCCTGTGGCCGTGTTGCCTTTCTAAGAGAAAGATCACGGATTTCTTTAAGTCAATGTCAGGAATCTTGTTTTTCCGATGAGTCCCGCTCAGATCGATCTCGTTCTCGCTCCAAGAAAACCGAAACTCGCCTCACGAAAAAGATGCGCACCAAAAGCGAATGCAGCCCTGCGTGAGTCACGCGGACCCGCTTCCCCTCTATGCAAATCACTGTGAATCACATAAGATATCGTTACTATTAAATTATGTTTGAGAATCACACCTGCGAGATAACCGTCCCAACCTCAGGAAAAGGCACTTACGAGATCACGAAAGAGCTTGAGGGAATTGTTGAGAAAGCCCATTTCACATCGGGTCAGTTAACCGTTTTTGTGTGTCACACCAGTGCGAGTCTCGTCATCATGGAAAATGCTGATCCCGAGGCGCGAACTGACCTCCATTCGTTCTTCGATCATCTCGTTCCCGAAGATCTCCCTTTTTTGGTTCACACTTACGAAGGCCCCGATGACAGCCCAAGTCATCTTCGGATGGCGCTCACGAGGACCAGCGAGGTGATTCCAATTCACGAGGGACGCCTCGCGCTGGGAACCTGGCAGGGGGTTTTTCTCTTTGAGCATCGCCACGCGCCTCACACGCGAAAGCTCGTCATTTCAATCATCGGCACCTCCGCCTAAGCGGAAGTAAGTCCGACCTTTTCAGCGATTCGGACAAACTCGGTACGCTTTAACTTCATCAGGCTCTTTGAAGCGAAGAAAACCACCACTGCCGCAGGCAAAAGGAGACTGGCGCTAATAACTCCAATGCCGAAAATATGTGCGGGGATTTCTACGAGGAGGATTGGCAGAAATAGCAATCGAGTGAGCATTTGAGGTCGTGCCAGCAAACGAAGTCGGGTGAGACGTCCGTCATTTTCGTGATACTCACTCACCGTGAGCACCGCCCAGTTCCAGAAAAGACCGCGCTTGAAAATAATATCGGTCTTTCCGGTAGCGTCGTCTTCTGACTTCGAAAACCCCTCTCGGATCGCAGCAAGAAGCTCGTCTCGCCCCACCCCGTCCTCACCCCAGAAACTCATCTCCTCGCCCAGTTTCCACCACGGAGAAACTGCCTTGCGGGCGGCCAATGCACCGAGCACACCAATGCTCTGTGTCCATTTAGCTTGCTTCCATCCATATCGGATTCGTGAACTGCTCCGAAAGAATCCCTGCAGCAAGATCAATCCCGCCAACTTGAGCCGCGAGATTTTAGAATCAAATCGAGGGTCAAGTCGCGAACGATTCGCTCGCTTCAGAGCGACACGAAACGTCCCGAATGCCATCGCAAGAGCAGGAATCCAAAGCCAAGTCACCCACCACCCGGCACACCCTAGTGACAAGGCAAAAAACCACCAGACGACGTGCAAAACCACATCTCCCATTCCCGACTCTGGCGAAGGATAAACGAGCTGAAATGGCTCGTAACCATATCGGCCATGGTAAACGATCGAGCCCGAGGGCGGTCGCTCACTGTAAACCTGCCCCTTCCACACCGCTCCGCCCAGACCAAGGAAACGCTCCTGATGAGAGGGCATCAACATCGCCTCGGCACGCCCGTAGCCAATCTGCTGAAGGAAATACGCACGAGGCGTAAAGCGACGATAGTGCCAGACAAAGGCTGCGGCGACGAATCCCAGATCATACCCGGCATCCGTGATTCGCCAGCAAAAATCAACGTCGTCACCGGCGGTGCGAAAGATAGGATTGAACCCTCCAATCTTTTCAAAAACATCACGCCGAACCGCAATATTACAGCCAGGAAGGTGCTCTGCCTCGGTATCCGTAAGCAGCACATGAGCTGGCCCTCCGGGAGCCGCAATGATACGGGCCTGAGTCCCTGACTCCGGCAGAGGAGGGATATTCGGCCCGCCTACGCACCCGATATTCTCTCCTTTTTCAAAACCCTTCACAATCCAAGTGAGCCAATCCGGCTCCACGATACAATCATCATCCGTGTAGACGAAAAGATCGCCGGTAGCGGCCGCTGCTCCTATATTACGCGCCACGCTTAGCCCGCCGTGCTCAACCGAGTGCCGTTTCACCCGGTCGTACAAAGCCGCAATTTGATTCACCCGATCATCGCCACCGTCGTTGACTAAAATCAGCTCTAAATTCGGGTATTCAAGAGCCACCAGCGAATCGAGACAGGAAACCAAAGTCGCGCTCCCTTTATAGGTGCAAACAATCACCGAAACTTTCGGAGTTCCCTTTAGATCAATCAACTCCCCCGGCCTCACAAGCGGCTCCCAGCACTCTCGAACGACATCCAGCGCTGGCTTGGGCGAAGCATCGCGCCGCGTCAGACCGAAGCTCCACTCCGTAATTGTCGCGCCACCTCTCTGCCAGAGATCGCTCCACGCAAAAATCGTCGTGCCCGCTCCACCGGCCCGACAAACCGCTTCAATGTGCCACTCCAGCATCGCTGCCTGCTCAAGTTCCCCGTGCCCCTCCGTGTCAACGCCGAACTCGGAAATCAAAAGAGGCTTATCCCCTGCCAGGTTCTGCAACCGCTCAAGATAGCTTCCTAGCGTCTCCGGCGTCTCGAGATAGAGGTTAAACGCCGTGAAATCCTGATTTCGGGGAAGTAAGTATTCCGTGCTCGGATAATTGGCGTAGGCAAAGAGCGCATCAGGATCGTTGGCGTGCCCCAGATCAATCAAACGTTCCAACTGCTCGAGAACTCGCTTTCGGCCCATCCACCGAACCAGCGTCGTTTCGATTTCGTTGCCCACAAAATAGCCAGCGAGAGCGGGGTGCCCTCGAAACATACGAATCGTCTCAAGAAGCCTCTGATCGGTCTCCGCGAGAATATAGCTATTTTTGAAAAAATCGACGTGCTGCGACCAGGGAATCGTGATGAAAACCCGAAGACCGATCTCCGCACAGTGATGCATAAAGTCGAGTGACGGAATTTCATAGACCCTGATCGTATTCGCCCCAAGGCCATGACGAATACGGTGCAATTCTGAGCGCCCTTCATCCGGAAAAGCCCCTGCGGGAAAAGGACCGAATGTAACCACTTTTAGAAACACCACCTCACCGCCCTCACGAAAGTACTTACCGGAGACCTGAAGAGGATCATCGATGGCCGAGACGGGAATTTCGAGAGGAGACATACAGGGAACCAACAGGGCTGTGCCCAACGGGCTTAGATCATCGACCTAACAGGGTTTAATTAATGACCCAACAGGTTTTAGACGGAGAGTCAACAGGGTTTAGTAGAAGAAAAACACCACTTCTCTCCCTTTTTCCTTTATCTCCCTCATGGGGACTCTCATTGTCCCACCCCGAGTGCTAGAGTTTGTGCGAGGGAAAAAGTCGGCGTATCAAATGTCGGATCTCTCTCTGCCTCTTCATGGAAAACAAATACCGGATTCTCCACACCGCCGATTGGCATCTCGGAAAATTGCTGAACGATCAGTCCCGCGATGAGGAGCATGGCCTGTTTCTGGAATGGTTGCTCGGAGCAGTGAAGGAAGAGAAAATCGACGCCATCATCGTCGCCGGAGATATTTTTGATACCGCGAACCCTCCGCAGAGTGCGCTTCAGCGATACTACGATTTCGTCTCGCGACTCTTTACGCAAGGCGATTGCCAACTGGTGATTATTGCAGGCAATCACGATTCAGCGGCCCAATTGGAGGCTCCCAAAGAGGTTTTAAATTCGCTCAAGACTCATGTCGTCGGCTTTTTACCGGAGGATCCAAAAGACCGCATCCTCTATCTGCCCGACGCGAAAAACCCCAAAGCAGCGATTGCCTTAATCCCCTTTTTGCGGGATCGCGACCTCCGCGTCGGCAAAGCGGGGGAAAGCGCGGAGGAAATCCGTGCTCAGTTGGCGGAGGGAATTTCGGCACGCTATGCGGAAACCGCGAAAGTAATGAAGGACGCGGGGGTGAACTGTCCCGCCATCGCGACCGGACACCTCACCGTAGTCGGATCCGAGACCTCAGACAGCGAACGGGACATTCACATTGGCGGGCTGGGTTCGGTCACTCCCGGGCATTTCCCAACGACCTTCGATTATGTGGCGCTAGGGCATTTGCATCGCCCTCAAGCCACCGACGAAAACGGTAGGGTTCGCTATTCAGGTTCGCCGATTGCTCTCAGTTTCAGTGAATCGAAAGATAAAAAAGAAGTGCGTATCCTCGAAATCTCAGATCGGAAAATTGAGCAAAGCGCCCTCCCCATTCCTGTTTTTCGAAAATTATCGCAACTCAGGACTAGCACCGCCGAGCTGGAAAAAGCACTCTCCGGGTTTTCGGAAAAAGCAGGAGAACTCCGCACCTGGGTGGAACTGATCGTCGAAGATGCCTTACTGGAAGACAATTTAGCCGAACGCGTCGCCGGTTTGATCACAGATCGTGACTTCGATGTCCTGAAAGTGATTCGAGGACGAGCCGATACCCTCGTGAGCATGTCCGTAGAAGAGGTCACGGACGACGAAGCAATCGAATCGCTCCTCGATCAACCGGTTCGCGTCTTTGAGCATTTATTAGAACAACAAGAACAGTTCAGCGAGGAGGAAGTGGCCGATCTGAAGCGGGCATTCTCCCGGCTTGTGGAACTGGAATCACAACCCGAACTGATCGAAGCCCAATGAAAATCCTCAGCGTACGGCTTCACAATCTCAATTCTCTGAAAGGGAAACATCTCGTCCGGTTCGACCGCGAACCTCTCGCCAGCGCAGGCTTATTTGCCATCACCGGCCCAACCGGAGCCGGAAAAACAACCCTGCTCGATGCGATCACACTTGCCCTCTATGGAAAGGTGGCGCGCTACGGGAACGAATCGAACCCCGAGCACGTCATGACTCGTCACTGCGGGGAATGCTCTGCCGAAGTCGAATTTGAGGTGACCTCCGGTGTCTACCGTGCCGCCTGGGAGCGACACCGCGCAGGGAAAAAACCAGGAGGCAAACTGCAGGCGCCAAAACGTTACATTTACGACGCGGCAGGGGAACCTCTCGCCCAGCAGATTCGCGAAGCAGAGCAGAAAATTGAAGATTTGTTAGGCCTTAATTACGATCGCTTTTTGCGGAGCGTTCTTTTGGCTCAGGGAGATTTCGCCCGCTTTCTCAAAGCGGACGCCAACGAAAGAGCAGGCCTGTTGGAAAGCCTTACAGGGACGAGCGTTTACAGCCGTCTCGGGAAGCTGGCCCACGAAGAAGCTAATCGACGGGAAGCGGATCTGAATGCGAGAGCGGCAGGCCTTGGTCAAATCGAACTTCTCAACAAAGAAGTAAGGGAAGAACTAAGTGCCGAGATGAAGGCGGGAGAAGCACTGGACAGAAAGTTATCGGGCGAAATCGAACGCGGCGGAAAGATGCTCACCGGAATCAGTCAGCTTCGGATGGCCCGGGCAAACGAGAAAGCAGCCCTGCAGGAGAAGGGAAATCTCGATGCGGAACGGAAGTCCACAAAAGAAAAGCTGGAGCGATTGAAGCGTCACCGCGCGACCTTGCCTTTTACCAAAGGACTCTCGGATCTGGATCATGCCGAGGCAGCCCATCAAGAGGCGGACAGTAAGAGTGCAACAGCTACGAAAAATTATCACGAGGCAAGGGCCCATCACCACCGCGTTTCGGTCATCTTCGCGCTCTCTCTCGATGCTGCTCTTGCAGGGGCGAAGCAAGAAGAGACCGCGGGAAACAACGCCGCGAAACAGGCAGAGGAGGAAACTTCGGCCGTTCGCCTATGGTTGGAGAAACACAAGTCCGATGAAACTCTGGCGCACAGTCTCGCCGAAATTGTCTCAGCGATAGGTGACGCAAAAAATTCACGGGAAACCGCGGCCCGATCTTGGGCTGAATGGCGACAAACCGCTCGAGGCGTCGCGCCTGAAAAGGCGTCTCAATTACCCGCGATCATAGTGAGTTTGTCAGGATACGATGAGGGATCACTGATTGACCAAATCGTCGAAGCAGGAAACGAAAGACAGGAGCTCCTGAAAGAGGCAGGTATCGAAGCGAAACGACAATTGGATTTACGGCAGGACCATCTCGACAAAACCCGACTTATCGCCAGCCTCGATCAGCATCGGGCCAATCTCAAACCGGGTGAGGAATGCCCCCTTTGCGGTTCTGAAGAGCATCCTTTTGCCGAAGACTCCCCTACCGATACGGGCATCGCGCAACTCGCGTCAGAACTAGCGAAAGCAAACTCAAAACTGGAAACAGCGCGAGAGGAATATCAAAAGCTATCGGAGGATTTAAAACGCCTGCAATCAGGACGGGATGATCTTTTGCAAGCAAGCACGCGAGTCGAGGCAAGCAGCAACGAACTCGCCCGAATTCTAAAACCGCTCGCAACGGAAGCGCCCCTGCCGGGAGAGGAAGCGCAGATGCAACAAGCGTTGCAGGATCGTGCCAGAGAATTTCGCGAAAAGGAAAAACAGCACGAAGCCGGTGCCCAAAGGAAAGGCGAGGCAGAGAACCACGCCAAACGAGCCTCAGAACAAGCCGCACTGCTCCTGACGAAAAGGAGCAAACTCGGCGATTTCCGAGACGCAAATCCCGAAGGACTTTCACCCGTCACGGTGAGTGAAGCGGAAGACGACTTTCAAGAGGCCGCTCAGTCGGAGAAGGTATCAGCTTCGCAAAGTGCTGATCGAAAAAAGGACGCCGAATCACGCGCCGCGAAATTAAAAGAAGTCAGCAAATCGCTCAACGATGCGGTCTCGGATTCTGATTTTGCGTCACTTCCCGAGCTGAGAGAAGCGAACCTTCCCGCGACAGAATCTGCGGAAATCGAATCGATCGAAAGCGAACTCAATAAGCGCACCGCCGCATCCGAAGCCTTGTTGAAACAGGCCGCAAAAGAGGTTGGCGATCTCGTCGCGAAGCAAGTTCTTGAAGGTGACGCTGCCGAAGACTTTGTTGAAAAACAGGAGGAACTGAAAACCTCACGCGATGAGCTACTGAAAGAACAAACGACCCGGCGGAACACGCTCACGTCGGACGAACAAAACCGGAAGCGGAAAGAGGAAAGCGAAAAAGAGCTGGAGCAGGACAGAAAAAGTTTTGCGGTATGGCGTCGCCTCAAGGAACTAATTGGATCCCACGACGGAGCGAAATTCCGAAAGCATGCGCAGTCTATTTCACTCGATATTCTGACACGACATGCCAACCGCCACCTTATCAAATTAAGTGATCGCTACCGGATTTGCCGCGATCTTACGGGGGAACTGAATCTGGAGATCGAAGACCTACACCAGGCCGGAGCAAAACGGCCCATGGCCAGTTTATCAGGCGGAGAAAGCTTCCTCGCGAGCCTCGCCCTTGCCCTCGGATTATCCGACCTCGCAGGACGAACCGTGCGAATTGATTCCCTCTTCATCGACGAAGGATTTGGAAGCCTCGACTCGGACTCCCTTGAGGTGGCAATTGCGACGCTGGAGAGCCTGCAACAGGATCACAAAACAGTGGGCGTCATCTCCCACGTCGATTTGCTCAAAGAACGAATCGGAACGCAGATCATCGTTGAAAAGAAACCGGGTGGCGTCAGTGAGATCCGGGTGGTTCCCGCGGCCTGAACAGAACTACTCGCTCGACTCGGAAGCACCTACCGGAGCCGCCCGAATCGTGTAGTCGTCGTAGTGCACGTCATTCGCGTAAGTGGTGACACTGACCGAAGATTTCGTCTCGTGAGCGTTCCCCTCCGATTCAAAACTACCGACCTCGTCGCCATCAATCAAAACGGTGATGACCGTGCCTTTCGTCTGAATCAGAAGATCGTGCCACTCCTCTTTTTTTCTCTCAAAATCAACCTCAAACCGTTTCGTTTTCGTCGCTAACAAGGCAGTCGTTTCCTCGTCCAACCCCTCAGGCGACTTCTTCTTTTCGTAAATGGAGTTCTCCATATTCCCGGTTTTCGCGTCCGTAATCACAACGCTCGTGGGACTCACCGTGACATTGCAGACGTGGCCGGCATGAGCCGCGGTCAGCGCCTTATCATCGAACCACACATTGAAGCGCTCTGCCTCCGGACCTGCGAAACGAAACTTCACCGAGAACTCGACATCTTTTCGGCCTTCAAAACGAATCGCATTCACCCCGGCGTGATCGGTGATATCAATTGTTTTTCCAATGAGCACGCCATCTTGAATCACGCTCTCACTCTTGTATTCGCTCCAACGCTCGCCAAAGCCTTCGCCGGAAAAATCATCAAAGAAAATCTCTTCACTATAGTATAACTGCTCTTCCGATTTATTGCGATTCGCAGCCCACTCGTTCAGAAACGTTTGGTCGGCTTCGGAAAGGTCTTTGAGCGGCACTACAAAAACGCGGCCACGAGATCGAATCTTGAGGATTCCCTCATTGAGATCGAGCAGTTCCGCCTCAATCTTTCTCCCATCGCTATTCGTGATCTCACGAAATTCACGAGCCTGAGCAGACAGGCAAAAGCCGATAACAAAAATGACAAAGAGTTTTCTCATCGGATGAGATACCATCCAGTTCACATGCTTGCAACACAGCGAAATCCCCTACCTGCGCCCGAATTCGACCTTTTCAGGGCCCCTTTTTTCCCTTTCACTTTCAACTCACATGCGATCTATCCTGTTCCTGCTCTCAATCGTTGCTCTCGCGACCAATGCACTCGCAGCAGAACGCCCGAACATCATTTATATTTTAGCTGACGATCTCGGCTACGGGGATCTTGGGTGCTTCGGACAATCAAAGTTTACGACGCCCCACATTGATTCTCTCGCTGCCGAAGGCATGAAGCTGACCCGCCACTACGCGGGCTCAACCGTTTGCGCGCCCTCGCGCTGTGTCCTCATGACAGGGAAGCACACCGGCCATGCCTCGGTTCGCGGTAACAACGCCGTATTACTCAGGCCGGGTGAAGCCACTCTCGCATCTAAACTGAAAGAGGCGGGCTACGACACCGGCTGTTTTGGAAAATGGGGAATCGGTCACCCGCCCCCTCGCAGCGATCCGAACGACCGCGGCTTCGATGAATTTTACGGCTACGTAAATATGTTTCATGCCCACAATTTTTACCCGGAATTTCTCATCAAGAACGGTGAGATTGATAAGCTCGACAACGTTCTCGACGATCCCTGGCTCAAGGAAAAAGACTACGGCATCGGCGAAGCCAAAGAGGGCGCCGGTGTCGCCAAAGTGAAAAACGAATACGCTCCTGACCGGTTTACCGAAGAAGCCCTCAAGTTCATCGACGCCAAAGCCAACGATCGCTTTTTCCTCTACTACGCGCTCAACATGCCTCATGCGAACAACGAGGCCGGACGTCCTCCCTACAACGACGGTATGGAAGTGCCCGACCACGGAAAGTTTGCTTCCGAGGACTGGCCGAACCCTGAAAAGGGATTCGCTCAGATGATGCGCAAAATTGATAACTACGTGGGACAAATCGTCGCCAAGGTCGAAGAGCACGGTCTGACCGATAACACCCTCATCATTTTTTCGAGCGACAACGGCCCTCACACAGAAGGACAACACGAAGCTGACTTCTTCGATTCAAATGGCATCCTCCGGGGGCAGAAGCGTGATCTCTATGACGGTGGTATTCGCGTTCCCACGATTGCCAAATGGCCGGGCAAAATTGCGGCAGCGAGCGAGTCGGGTGTTTTGTCAGGGTTTCAGGACATTATGCCAACCTTTGGCGACATCGCCGGATTCACACCTCCCTCGGACAGTGATGGCATCTCACTGGTTCCCACGCTCCTCGGGAAACCGGGCGAGCAAACAGAACACGAATTTCTCTACTGGGAGTTTCTTGAACGCGGCGGCAAAAAAGGAGTCACCACAACCGAGTGGAAGGCGATCATGCTGGATACCGACAAGCCCTCTCCGAAGCCACTCGAGCTTTACGATCTTGCTTCTGATCCCTCAGAAACCAAAAACGTCGCCGGGGAACATCCCGAGCTCGTCAAAAAAATGACGAAATGGATTCTCGAAAGCCACCGCAACTAATCCTGACAAAAAACCTCAATGCTCCCATTCTCTTTACCCTCATGAAAAATCTCCTACTCACCCTCATTGCCCTACCGCTACTCACTTTCGCCGAAGAACCGGGGAAATGGGTCGAACTTTTCAATGGTAAAAATCTCGATGGCTGGACTCAACGCGGCGGCGTTGCCAAGTACGAGGTAAAAGGCGATGCCATCGTTGGGACTACGGTCCCGAAGACACCGAACTCCTTTCTTTGCACCGAAAAGGATTACGGGAATTTCATTCTCGAAGTCGAATACAAAGTCGATCCAAACCTGAACTGCGGGATTCAGTTCCGATCACTCAGCAACCCTGACTACAAGAAAGGTCAAGTCCACGGCTACCAGGCCGAAATTGATCCGGCCGATCGCGGTTGGAGCGCGGGCATTTATGACGAAGGCCGGAACGGATGGCTCAATGATCTCACCCAGAATCCAGAGGCCCGTTACGCATTCAAACAGAATGACTGGAATCACTACCGGATCGAAGCAATCGGGAATCACCTCGTCACCTTCATCAACGGAGTACGGGCCGCCGACCTCATCGACGACACCACTGCAAAGGGGTTCATCGCGCTTCAGGTGCACGGGATTGGCAATAAAACCGAAACAATGGAGGTGAGCTACCGTAAAATTCGGATTCAGGATCTCGGCGAGGACAGCGACTACAAAACACCGCCCGCAGAGGCTTACTCACATGAAGGAGCGCTCGTGAAAGAGAGCGCTGAATTTCGCAAACTGGCTGGCGGTTTCAAATTCACGGAAGGTCCTGCCCTCGCACCTGACGGAAAAATCTTCTTCAACGACATCCCTAATGAACGCACTCATTGCTACGATCCCGAGACCGGCGAGACGAGCGTTTACCGCGAGCCGAGTGGCCGCGCCAATGGTTTATTCTTCACCCCGGCCGGCGCGCTCATCGCCTGCGAAGGGGGTGCCCGTCGTGTCACCCGAACTGACTACGCTGGCGAAGTAACGGTTCTCGCAGAGACATTCGACGGCAAGAAACTCAACAGCCCCAACGACGTTGTTCCTGATGGGATCGGAGGCTTCTACTTCACCGATCCCCGCTATGGAAAAACCGATGACATGGAAATGGAAGTTCAGGGCCTTTACTACATCGACCGAAAAGGCAAACTCTCCCGAGTCGCAGACGACCTTCCCAAACCGAACGGAGTGATTCTTTCTCCTGATGGCGGAACGCTCTATGTCGCGGACACCGAAGCGAAAAAGATCTTCGCCTACGATGTCGAGGCGCCCGGTAAAATTGCAAGGAAGCGCGAATTTGCCGATACCGGAAGTGACGGCATGTCAGTCGACAAGTTGGGGAACATCTATATCACAAGCGATGACATCGTCGCTTTTGGACCGGACGGAAAAGAGGTTCTTCGACTCACTCCACCCGAGAAGCCTGCCAATTGCCTCCTCAGCGGGAAGACTCTCTACGTCACTGCGAGAACCGGGTTTTACGCGATCGAACTGGAGGTTGAGGGAGTTCAGTAATCGACAAATCCACTTGAAACGCTTCGGAACAATGACGGCTCATTCAAAGATACTTGTGACGCTTTTACTTACCTTGCTGACGGCAGGTTACGTTCACGCCGCAGAGGAACGTCCCAATTTCGTTCTCCTGATCGCTGACGACATCGGCTACGACGATCTCGGTTGCTACGGAAGCATCGACGCCCGGACGCCTAACATTGATGCTTTGGCTAAAGAGGGAATCCTCTTCACGAATGCTTTTTTAACAACGAGCAGCTGCAGCCCGAGTCGTTCCAGCATCATTACGGGGCGCTACCCGCACAACAACGGCGAGGCGGCGGAGTTGCACCGCCCCATCACCTGGCACATCCCCTCTTTTCCCGGGGCACTGCGCGAGGCAGGCTACCACACCGCCCTTGCCGGTAAGGATCACATGACCTGGACAAAAACGCCCGAGGGGAAAACAGCTCCGACCGGGCCTTTCGATCAGAAGTACGGACCAAAGGTAAAAGGAAATTCCGGCGGGCACGGCAACTGGCTCAAAGCGATCGAAGACTGCCCTGAGGGTAAGCCTTTTTTTCTCTGGCTCGCGGCCCTCGATGCGCACCGAGCCTGGGACGGCGAGCGCGAATGGGATGAGTCGGTCTACGGCCCCACATACAATTCCGCCTCTCTCACCCTTCCACCCGCTCTCGTCGACACCCCTGAAACCCGGGACGACTTCGCGGCCTACTTGTTGGAAGTGACTCGCTTCGACCATTTTTGCGGCGAGGTCATCGCGCAACTCAAGGCGGACGGAACCTTTGAGAACACCTATATTTTCGTACTCGCCGACAATGGCCGCCCTTTCCCAAGAGCGAAGACACGCCTCATCGACGATGGAATGAAGACCTACTTCATCGCCTCCGGCCCCTCGATCAAAAATCCCGGCACGAAGACCGATTCACTGGTGAGTGTCATTGACATTGCTCCGACAATTGCGGAACTGGCAGGCATCGAAAAAACAGAGACCTTTCAAGGCCGGTCGATCACTCCCCTCTACGCCGATGCGACAGCGTCGATTCGTCCCTTCGCTATCTCAGAGCACAACTGGCATGACTACGAAGCACATGGTCGGTCTGTCAGGGACGGTCGCTGGCTTTTCATCCGGAACTTCCGTCCCGCTCTCGCTTTGCAAGGCCCCGCAGATTCCTGCAATTCGCTGACCTTTGAAGCCCTCCTTGCGGCCAGAGAATCATCCGAACCTTTGTCGCCTGCTCAGGCTGATGTTTTTCTCGCCCCTCGTCCTCTCGTTGAATTTTATGACAGCCAGAGCGATCCCCATCAGGTAAACAATCTCGCTGGCGACGCCACCTACGCCGCGATCGAAAAGAAACTCTCTGATGTCCTCGACAACTGGATGGAGAAAACAGGCGACTCGATTCCCGACGAAATCAGTCTCGACTACTTCAGCCGCATCACCGGTAAAAAACTCGACATCAAACCCGCCGATTTTCAACGCCCCCCTCCCGGCGCGGATCGCGACGCTGACAAGGTAAACGCTGAAGGAATCTAAAGCCGTCTCGAAACGCTACTCGGCAGCCCTCAGTTCGATCACTGCAAAGACAGGAAGATGGTCTGATGCCATTTTCTCGTCGATTACTTTCGCCTCACTCACTGAAAGCTTGTCGCGCTTCCTCGTCAGAATGTAATCAATTCGAGAGCGAGGCGCTTTCGCCGGCGCGGTCGGTGCGATGCCATCGGCTGAGCCTTCGTCTTTGGCTATTTCCCAATCCTTCAAAAGAATTGCGATGGGTTCAGAGTCAGGAAGCGCATTCATATCGCCAGCGAGGATCGTTCTGAGATCGCCTTCCTCATCATCGACAAAAAGGCGATTGATCGCTTTTGCCTGTTCAATCCGATCGGGCTCCAGATTGTGCTGGAAATGGGTGCTCACAAATCGGAGCGGCTTTCCATCGGGGGCCTCTACCGTCACGGCAATCGCGGCTCGGGGATAAGTCACCAATTCCTCAGTAGACTCTGTGTAAGGTAAGGGCTGAATCACGACGTCGAGGATCGGGAGTCTGCTAAGAACACCGTTACCATAGAGTCCTCCCTGGTAGTGCTGCGTTGGGCCATAGCGCGATGCCATTCCCGTCAGTTTTCCCAACTCGCGGATCTGGTGCACCCGGCCGGATCTCTCGACCATCACATCGATCTCCTGAAGCGCGACGAGATCGGGTTTTGTCGCCTCGATCACTTTCGCAAGTCGCGCGATATCGTAGACGCCGTCATTCCCCTGCCCATAGTGAATATTGTAGCAGAGCACCCGAATCGAATGCGCCTCTTCTCCCTGCGAACTGAAGGCGAAGCAGAGGATCGCTGCTACCAAGTAGAATTTTTTTATCTTCATAAGCATTAGTCAAAAAAGGGAAAGAGAATGCGAAGTTGCTCTTTCGACGGCTTCGATCCGTATTCACACAGCTCAAATGCCTCGGCGTGCTCAACGGCTTCTCCTGCCTCTTTGCCATACCATTCGATGAGAGAGTCACGATGCTTTTTGGCAATGCGCCCGTGACGGTTCGACCAACTGCTTTTCAACACTCTCAAGCGTATCACCGCATCATCTCCAAATCGCTTCGCACGGGTATCGGGACCGCCGAGTGCGCCTCCCTCGTATACCTGCGACTCGAGTGCATCGAGCGCCTGCACTTTCTCATCGAGCACATCGTCGATCGAAACAGCGAGGGTCGGAGTAAAAGGATAAGGTTTAGTGAAACTGTCAGGGAAGAAAAAGAACGCGGGGTTCTTCGTGAGACGCGGCGTATCCGGACAAAAGTTCGGCACCATGACCATGAACGCAGCGTCCTGAACGAGAAGCCCGACATTGCGATGATCCGGATGATAGTCGTAGGGGCGGTGAGAAAAAACCAGATCGGCGTCCCACTCACGAATCAGCCTCACGAGAGTCTTCCGATTTTCAAGGGTCTGTTCGAGCTCACCGTCATGAATATCCAGCACTTTGACTTCAGTTCCCATGCGACGCGCTGCTTCCTGAACCTCTGCGATGCGCCGCTTCGCGAGTTCCCCGCCCGACATCTCCCAGTGTCCGATGTCGCCGTTGGTGCAGGATACGAGCATCACTTTATGCCCGAGCTGTGTCCACTTGATCGCGCATCCCCCAATCTGAAATTCAGGATCGTCAGGATGTGCTCCAAAGGCAATGATACGAAGGGGTTTAAATTCCTTTGCCTTGTCCTGCGAAAAGGCATTTGGGAGCCCGAGAGCAAACAGAAGAAAGATCGTTGAATAAGAGGCAAGTAGGTGACTTTTCATTCCGCCATTCTTCAAATACAAACGCATCAGAAAAGCAAAAAAACTCCCGCGTTCAGGATCGCTTCAACTCCCCCTCTCGCTCGATCCCGCCGAAAAACGGTCCAACTTACGTCTCGCCGCTCCATATATTACCCTTAAATCCCCAAATCTTTGCGTATCTCCCCCCTTTCAGCCTCTCTGCTAAGGTTTAAACTAAATTGGTTATGACCAGCACTCTAAAGATCGTGATGCGCCCGCTCGCCATTTCGGCGGCTCTCCTTGTCACGGAGTTCGCGACCGGGAAGGAAATCGACTTTAACCGGGACATTCGTCCGATCCTTTCTGACAAATGTTTTCATTGCCACGGCCCCGATGCGGACAATCAGAAATCAGACTATCGCCTCGACTCCGAGGAGGCGGCCTTCGCCGAACTGGACGGCTCCTTTGGAATCGTCCCCGGTCATTTAAAAGAAAGCGAACTGCACTGGAGAATTCGTGCGCCGAAAGACGACATCGACATAATGCCTCCTGAGGATTCCCATCGCAGCCTCACCGAAGAAGAGAAAGGCCTCCTCGATTCATGGATCGAGCAGGGCGCAAAATACGACACGCACTGGTCGTTCAAGCACCCCACGCGCCCCGGGCTTCCTGAACTCAGCCCGGCATTCAAACAGCGAGTCAAAAACCCGATCGACCATTTTATATTCGCTCGCCTTGAATCGGAAGGTTTCACCCCGGCACCTGAGGCGGCTCTTGATACGCGCGTTCGCCGGGCATCACTCACCCTCACAGGCCTGCCACCGTCCATGGAGTTGCTCAATCTTGTGACGGGGGAAAACCCGGAACTTTCCTACGAAGCGTTCATTGATCAACGCCTCCGGTCATTTGACTACGCCGAGCGACAGACCCTTCGCTGGCTCGATGCCGCTCGCTACGCCGATACCGACGGCTATCAGAATGACGCGGAGCGGAAAAACTGGCCCTGGCGCGACTGGGTCATCGAAGCCTTTCACGACAACATGCCTTTCGACCAGTTCACGATTGAGCAGCTCGCCGGCGACATGCTTCCCAACGCCACTCCGAATCAGATCCTCGCGAGTGCGTTCAACCGCAATCACCGACAGAACTCCGAAGGCGGCGCCCTCGCTGATGAGTTCTTTATCGAAAACGTGATCGACCGGGTCGAGACGACCTCGACCGTTTGGCTCGGACTCACGATGGGGTGTGCCCGCTGTCACGACCACAAGTACGATCCACTGAGCCAGCGTGAGTTCTTTCAGATGTTTGCCTACTTCAACAATATCGGAGAAAAAGGCATCGGGAAAGGTGTCTCCGCAAATCCAACAAAAATTTACAGCTCTCCCCTCCTCACGCCCCCTCCTGAACTGATCGAGGCAAAGAAAGCAGCGGAGAAGAAAGTAACCGAAGCCCAAGGCGGCCTCAAGTCCCGCGCCCTCGCATGGGCCGATGAAACCGCAAACGCACTGAATGACACGAGCAGTGACGACTGGACTCCCGCGACTGTCACCCGGGTTACTGCGAGCAACGGCATCAAATTGAAACGCCTCCCCGATGACACCTGGCTTGTCGGTAAAGAGTCTGCAGGAAGTTCTGTCTACACGATCAGCTTGAGTGCGGCGAACCAGCTCCTAACCGGCATCTCAATTGATGCGCTGCCCCACGACACGCTTGCTAAACCGCGTAAACTCGCACCTTCAGTGAATGGCAACTTCGTTCTCTCTGAAGTGAAAGTGACGATCAATGATCCCATACTCGACGCGCCGGTCGTTGCGAGGATAAAGCAGGCCTCCTCGACTTTCGAACAGGACAAGTACCCGGCCACCAATACGATCGACGGAAAGGCGAATACAGGATGGGCTGTCTATGGAGGTAAGCCCGAGTCGCTTCCCCCGTCAGCAAGCCTCTTTCTGCTTTTCGAAAAACCATTCAAGCTTTCACGAAAAGCAACGATCTCACTCGAATTGCAACATACCTCGGGATTCGGAAACCATCATATTGGTCGCTTCCGCGTCAATCTGACGAAGGCGGAGAATCCCGACTTAGGAAAGGGAACCGGACTCCCCGGAAATGTTTTGAGCGCGATCAAGACAAGGGCAGAAAAACGCTCTAGCGGACACACTAAAGCGATCGTCGAGCACTATCGGAAACAAGATGAGCCGCTCGCCGCCGCAGAGAAGTCGGTCACCGAGGCACAAAAAGCCCTCGAAAATCAAGGCCACTTCGAAGTGCCTGTTATGGTCATGCAGGAAAACGAAGGAGAACCGATTCCTGCCTACCTTCTGAATCGCGGCCAGTATGATGAGCCCGATAAATCCGAAGAACTCCCCCGGGCCGTTCCCGCCGCACTCTTTAGCGGACTCCCCGAAAACCAACCCGCAGATCGGCTTGAACTGGCGCAATGGCTCGTTTCAAAAGAGAATCCGATCTCGGCGCGGGTCATCGTCAATCGTGTCTGGCGCGACCACTTCGGAGTCGGACTCGTCAAGACCGTCGAAGACTTCGGCGCACAAAGTGAAAATCCGAGTCACCCCGAACTGCTCGATTGGCTGGCTGTCGAGTTCATCGAATCCGGCTGGGAGATGCGGGCACTTCATCGACTCATCGTTACCAGCGCCACCTTTCAACAGAGTTCGGTGATGGACTCAAGCCTCTTAAGTGGAGACCCTGAGAATCGACTCCTCGCAAGAGGCCCGCGCTATCGAATGGATGGATTTTCGATTCGCGATGCGGCACTCCAATCAGCCGGCCTCCTGAACGGGAAAGTCGGCGGAGCCCCCGTAAAGCCCTACCAACCCGAAGGTCTCTGGAATGTGGTCGCGTCAGGTGCCGGAACCCGCTACCCGGTCGACAAAGGCGAAAAGCTCTACCGGAAGAGTCTCTACACTTATTGGAAACGAGCCGTGAACCCTCCCCGCCAACTCATCTTCGATTCCAGCGGTCGCGAAGCGTGCAGCGTCAGTGTTAGAAGAACCAACACTCCCCTCCAGGCGCTCGTCCTCATGAATGACGTCACCTTTGTTGAAGCGGCCAAACAGGCCGGGGGAAAAGCAATCGCGTTCGAAGGTGATGATTCGCAGAAACTGCGACAGCTCTATCGTCTCGTCACTTCCTCCGAGATCACGCCTCACTCCGCCGCTATCCTGAAAGGCAATCTCGAACACTTCCGCGGTCATTATTCCGACAAAGAACCGGAGGCCAAAGAACTGATCTCGATCGGTGACTCACCCGCGATCGAACACGTCCCACCCGCTGAACACGCTGCCTGGACCGCCGTGGCCCATCTCCTCCTGAATTTGGATAGAACGATCAACGTAGAGTAACCCCACTAATCAAAAAAATGGATCCCTTTCTCCAAACGCAACTCAATCAAAATCGTCGTCACTTCTTCGGCACCTCTGCTAAAGGCATCGGTGCTGCTGCGCTGGCTTCCCTAATCGGAAACGAGAGCGAGGCCAAAGAAGAAGTGCCAACAACCGGTCCGCTCAACGGGACACTTCCGCGCTTCAGTCATCCGGTGAAGGCGAAACGGATCATCTATCTTTTTCAAAGTGGTGCCCCCTCACAGCAGGATCTCTTTGATCACAAGCCACTCCTTCAAAAGCATTTCGGGGAAGACATGCGGGATCATTTCGACATGACTCAACGTCTCACCGGAATGACGGCCAATCAGCAGACCTTCCCACTCGCAGGCACGAAATACGAATTCGCCAAACAGGGGAAAAGCGGCACTGAGATCAGCGAGTTACTTCCCCACATCTCCGGAATAGCGGACGATATCTGTCTCGTCCGCTCGATGCATACCGAAGCGATCAATCACGATCCGGCGATCACCTTTTTCCAAACCGGACACCAACTCGCGGGACGTCCCTCAATGGGATCATGGCTCTCCTACGGTCTAGGGTCTGCTAACAAAAATCTCCCTGAGTTCATCGCAATGGTATCCCGCGGTACGGGGCGGCCAAACTGCCAACCGCTCTATGACCGTCTCTGGGGAAGCGGCTTTCTCCCGACCCAACACGCCGGAGTAAAATTTATGAGCGTGGGAGATCCCGTGCTCTATCTCAACAATCCGGACGGCTTCGATGCGAAGTCACGCCGGCGGATGCTTGATGATCTGGAAAAGCTCAATCAGGAACATCTCGAGACCTACCGCGACCCCGAGATTCAGACGCGGATCGAGCAATACGAAATGGCCTATCAGATGCAAACATCTGTGCCGGAACTGACAGATTTCTCCGACGAGCCGAAGCACATTCTTGAAATGTACGGCCCCGATGTCGAGACCCGCGGCACCTACGCCTACAACTGCCTTCTTGCGAGGCGCATGGCGGAACGCGACGTTCGCTTCATCCAACTTTACCACATGGGATGGGACCAGCATTTCACCCTTCCAAAACAACTTCCAGGTCAGTGCAAAGACACTGATCAAGCGTCGGCGGCACTCATTAAAGATCTCAAACAACGCGGCATGCTCGATGATACCCTCGTCGTTTGGGGGGGCGAATTTGGGCGAACATCCTATTGCCAGGGAAAACTTACCAAAGAGAATTACGGACGCGACCACCACCCTCGTTGCTTTTCACTCTGGATGGCCGGCGGCGGCGTGAAACCCGGAATCACCTATGGCGCGACCGACGATTTCTGCTACAACATTACGGAAAATCCCGTCCACGTGCACGACCTCCATGCAACGATGCTGCATCAAATGGGAATCGATCACGAAAAGCTAACGCACTTTTTCCAGGGAAGGCACTACCGCCTCACCGACGTACATGGTCATGTCGTGAAGGACATTCTGGGCTCGTAGCGCAAAGCTCATCCCCGCAAATGGGAAACCAGTTCGAGCTCGAGCCTTCTCATTTCTTTGATTACGAGTTCAGCAATCGCTGCCGCGCCCTTCTCATTGAAATGGGCGATATCACCTTCTTTCGGGCTGAACTCGGCGCTCTTCTCCGGCCCGAGTTGATTGTGTAGCTTGACGCTTTCTGAATACAAATCGACGAAGGGAATCCCTTCCTTTTTCGCGAATTGGGCAGCCGCATCAGCCCATGGCTTCAGCGGTCGGGTCACTCCCGGAGCAGGGCCGGAATATTCGGTCAGAATTTTTCCTGAATCCGTGAACTCGCGTCTCGTCACCGAACTCACAATGACAGGGCGTGCTCCGATCGCCTTTAACGATTCGACATACTGCTTCAAAAACTCAGGGTAAGTGGTTACAGGGTCTGTCTCCCTCGCTTCGCCTTTTCCCGGTTGACCATTGTGACCAAACTGAATAAAGACAATGTCAGGGCGCTCTTTGAGAACCGCAGACATTCGATCTTCCGCAAGCCAACTCTTCGCACTTCGCCCTCCTACCGCATGATTCGATACCGCAACCGATCCCCGAAAAGCTTTCGCAAACGCCTTCCCCCACCCCGCTGCATCCGTAAGCGTTGAATCACCGATCAGAGCGACTTTCACCGCTTGATTCGGATCCGCAATATGGATGAGACCATCGCGCTCCAAAAGGGACTTCATCTTCTCGACGACCTCGGGATGATCATTCGAAATATCAGTCTTCTCGCCGATGTCTTGAGATAAGTCATACAAGCGCCAGAGATTTTCTGCAGACACTTCCCCCTTCTTTCCCTGCTTCGATTTCTTTTCCCGATACTGCACTAACTTCCAATCTCCCATTCGCATTCCAATAGCCGTATCCCCTTCCGAGCTCGCCCAGAAAAGATACTCGTGTCTCTTTTGCCCCTCTTTTCCCAGAAGAGTGGGAAGGTAGGAAACACCATCGGTATCGGCAGGTGCTTCAACGCCAGCTATCTCACAAACCGTGGGAAGAAAATCCCAGAAAGCCGAGGGATGATTGCTCTCACTCCCCGCCTCAATTCTCCCGGGCCAACGAGCGATAAAAGGAACCCGAATCCCGCCCTCATGCATGGACCGCTTGTAGCCGGTGAGCAATCCATTCGAATCGAAAAACTCATGCTTATGCCCGCCTTCCTGATGCGGGCCATTATCGGAAGTAAAGATGAGAAGTGTTTCCTCATCAATTTCCAGTTCCTTCAGCAAAGCAAGGAGCCGGCCCACATCACGATCCATCCGCGTAATCATCGCGGCAAATCCCTTCTCCGGATTGGGCCATTCCTCCGATTCGTATTCACCGTATTCAGGCACTTCCATTCCATCTCCGAGAACACGACCGCCTTCGTTGTTTGCATGAGGAATCGTCCAGTGAATGTGCAGAGAAAAAGGAGACTCTTGATGCTCGCGAACGAAAGCCAGAGCGCGGTCGGTTAAGACATCATGAGAGTAGGTCACCTTCGCCGATGACACGCGCTTCTTGGCGTTCGGATCATCCATCAAAACATTTCCTTCCAAGGTGATCTGCTTTTTATTCTCCCATAGAAACGGCGGGTAGAAGTTATGCGCATTGCCCTGATTCAGATAACCGAACCAGTAGTCGAATCCATTATTATTGGGATGCCCCGGATTCTCAACCTCCGATGGATCGTCCACATTTCCGAGTGCCCACTTCCCAACGCCACCCGTGATGTAACCGGCAGACTTGAGTAACCCCGCCGAAGTCGCCTCCATTCCCGAGAGACTCCGAGCTCGATTCCCGATCAGCCCCGTCGTTCCTACGTGCTGGCCAGTCCAGAGAACGAGGCGTGAAGGGCGACAAACGGTATGGCCGGAGTAATGATCGGTCAGGCGAATCCCCTCCTCCGCCATCCGATCAATGTGCGGAGTCTTGATCACCTTTTGCCCGTAAGACCCGAGATCCCCATACCCGAGATCATCAGTCATGATGTAAATAATGTTAGGCAAACGCTCTTCGCTCTGCAGCGCTGCCGCTCCTGAGAGAAGGATTGAAGCAATAAGAGGAACCACTGGAAAAAGTCGCCGATGCATGTCTTCACACTTTTCCAAAAGCCCCCCACTCCGCAAGCTTGCATTCCGCGCATTTAAGGAAAAGAGTGGCACCCATGAACGATCTTGAACTGCTCCGGGATTTCGCACTGAGCCTTCCTGAGACGACTGAAGAAACCCCTTTCGTCCCTGAGCTAGCCGTCTACAAAGTGGCTGGGAAAATGTTCGGAACACTTTCGCCCGATGACGTACCTGTCCCGATGAATCTCAAATGCGATCCCGACCGCGCCATCGAACTCCGCAGCGAGCACGAAGCAATCCGTCCCGGCTATCACATGAACAAAAAGCACTGGAACACGATCGAACTGGACGGCTCACTCAGTGATGACTTCGTCAGGGAACTGATTCGACATTCCTATGATCTCGTTGTCGCGGGACACAAGAAGGAGGTGCGAGAGCGGTTGCTCAATGCGCTCGATAGCTGGGATTTCACTCAAACAACTGATTCGATATTGCCTTCAGTTCCTGAGGTGTAATCTTCTGCACCTTGCGATCGTATGTGAGCAGTCCGTTGATCTCGCCTTCAACGTCGGTCGTCTGGGTGTAGATCCCCGCGGCGATTCCTTTGCCTTTTAGATCTGCGAGCATCTCAATCGAAGTCCGGTATCGATCGAGCCATTCGGCTTTGTCTTTCGGAAGACCTCCGTAGCCCCAGTTATTGGTCTTCGTATCCCAGACGTGCCCTTCGACAGGAAATCCGTGACCACCAAACTCGCCTATCACTTTGACAAAATCGGTGAACCTCCCCCCTTCTCCGTCTTCATACGGGAACTCAGGATGAGGATATTTATGGGCGTCGACGATGTCGCCTCCGGGAAAAAAATTCCCTCCGCTCGCAATGTTAATCTGACGGCTTTTGTCGTAATTTGTGATCCACTCACCGACCTCCAGCGTTTGATGTTGGCCCCAGCGCTCATTGAAAGGAACCCACTGCACGATCGAGGGGTGATTGTGAAGTGTATCGACCATCAGCTTGAGCTCCGCCATAAACTGAGTGTGTGCCTCTTCCGGCCACGTCACCGTCGGAGGGTTGGGCTTCAGACGCGTCCACTCGGGATTATCCGCCATCGCACTGACCTGATCCTGCCACACTAACATTCCTATTTTATCGCAATGGTAATAGTAGCGACGCGGCTCGATCTTGATGTGTTTCCTGATCGTGTTAAATCCAGCGTCTTTGAGAAATTGGATATCAGAGACCATCGCTTCTTCAGAGGGCGGAGTGAGTAACCCGTCAGGCCACCAGCCCTGATCGAGAGTGCCCCAATGGAAAATCGGCTCACCGTTCAGAGTGAAACGCCAATCGCCATCTTCATCTTTCTCAATCCCCGTCTCACGAATACCGAAGTAGGAATGCACGACATCATCTCCGGCCTTAATCCGGAGATCGTATAGATTCGGCTGATGAGGTGACCAGAGTCGAGGATTCGGAACCGTGATTTCAAAGACGCCTTCGTTGCCTTTTTTTCCGGCGATCTCGTCACCACGATGCATCACCATGACTTCGATATCGTCTCCGCGACCGTAGCCGTCGAGAGTGACCGCAACCGTGATCCGCCCACTCGTTTTGGTGGAAATCTTCACCTCATCGACATGCAAGGCGGGCACTTCCTCGATCCAGACGGTTTGCCAGATTCCGGAAACCGGCGTGTAGAAAATCCCTTTGGGATTGAGCCGTTGCTTGCCGTGCAACTGATAAGCCCCCTTCTGATCAGTGGAATCAGTTACTTTCACCACCACTGCATTCTCTCCGCCCTTGGCGGCATCCGTTATATCAAAACTAAAGGGAAGATTACCTCCAGTGTTTTGCCCCACTTCCTGCCCGTTCACCCAAACAGTGGATCGATAGTCGACTGCTTCAAAATTCAGGAAATAGCGTTTTCCGTCCTTCTTTTCAAAAGTTGTTTTACGATGATACCAAAGGGCATCATCCGGAGTAAAACGTCGTTCGACACCGGAAAGCGGTGCCTCAATCGCAAACGGCACCAGAATCTTCCCATCCCATTTATCAGGGGCTGCGTTGCTCTCTTTCGAAGTGACGGCGTAGTCCCAATCGCCATTCAAATTCGTCCAGTTGTCGCGTCGTAACTGGGGACGCGGATAAGCATCCCAGACATTATCCGGAGCCACTTTCTCCGCCCATGGCGTGCGCATCGTTACCTTAGGCACCATTACTTCCACTTGGTGATCAATGAGAGTTCCGTTAAAACGATTCGGAGCTTGGTAGTCACCTACGGCGTGAACGCCATCACCACCAAGAAAAAGACCAAGACCGGGTTGCTCGACCATGAAGTCATTGATTTTCACACTCGCGACCTCTTTTCCGTTCACCGACAGGAGGATCCTCTTCTCCTGAACGTTAACTCGGAGATTGATCTTACCTTTGACCGCTTCCTCCGAACTGATCACCGTCAACTTACCCTTATTGCGCCAGGCAAAAGAGGGCTTTCCGTCTTTGAAAAACAACGAATAGCCAAACGCGTTCCCTCCCTGGGCAAGAACGACACCGCTGGGATTCGCCTCGCGAATCGTCGCCGTAACCGTAAACGCCCTTCCCACGATCTGGGGTGGGTTCGGTTCCGGCTTTAGTTCGGCAGTTTCCTTCTTCGCCGATTTCATCGCACTGGAGGGACTCGCTTTCCCCCGAGGATAAACACCAACACGCTTTGCCCACTGCTCCCAGAGTCCGGCCATCGCTGACACTTTCTCAGGCTCAGCTGACACAAGATTATTAGTCTCGGTCCGATCGTCCTCCATGTCGTAAAGCTCCCACTGCTTCTGATTGGTTCCGTCAAACAGGGAGACATCTTTCCCGACAAGCTTCCATTTCCCATCACGAACCGAGGCGTTGGTTTCGTGCTCCAGAAAGATCGGCTCTGATCGTTTCAACTGCTCCGAGGCAAACGCAGGACGAAGAGAAATGCCATCCAGCGATGGAATCTCATTTTCCCGTGAAGTCTTTGGATAAGTTGCTCCTGCCACATCCAGAATCGTGGGCATGATATCAATCAACTGGCCGGGCGCACTATACCAGTCCGACTGCGGGGCGATCTTCTCAGGCCAGTGCATGAAGAACGGAGTCGCTGACCCTCCTTCGTGAGTGTAATGCTTGTAATAACGAAACGGAGTACTCCCCGCATTGGCCCAAGCCTCACCGTAACTATTGCCCGATTCCTCGTTTCGTTTCTGAATATTAAAAAACTCACCACGCCCTAACATTCCGCCTTCCTGGCACGCCCCATTGTCAGAAAGAAAAAGAATCAGGGTGTTGTCATAGGCACCTTCCTTTTTCAGTTTGGAGATCAATTTTCCGATATTCTGATCAACACGGTCGACCATCGCCGCATAGATTGCCATTTTGAGATCCATCTCATCCTGCTTCTTTTCATCGAGAGAATCCCAGTCAGGAATACCGGGCGTCTTCGGAGAAAGCGACCAACTTTCATCGATCAATCCCAGTTCGATCTGACGCTGATAGCGCGCCTCGCGCAACGTGTCCCAACCCTGTTTATACTTGCCTCGGTACTTGGCGATATCGTCTTCGAAGGCCTGCAATGGCCAATGGGGAGCGGTGTAAGCGAGGTAAAGAAAGAAGGGGTCCTCGGCGCGCTCCTTGCGATGCTCGCCGATAAACTGAATCGCATAATCCGTAAAGGCATCAGTCGTGTAATAGTCCTCATCCGTCGTGCTAACCGGAGAATCGATAGGCTCATTTCCCAGCGAAATCCCCCGATCGCGATCAGGAAAAAAGAAGCGTGTCGCCCCGGTGACACAGCCGTAGTACTTTTCGAACCCACGCTGCATCGGCCAGTCGGATCGATCCCCCGCACCAAGATGCCATTTTCCCGCCATGAGTGTGGCGTAGTCATGCTTTTGCAGCACTTCAGCAATCGTCACACACTGCTCATTGAGGTGGCCTTGATAAGCGGGCGGCTCCTTCTCCCCGCGCTTACTTCCCGGAGGTTGCGTCATCCAGCCAATCCCCGTCTGATGCGGATGCAGCCCGGTCATCAGAGTCGCCCTCGTCGGACAGCATCTTCCGGAATTGTAGAATTGCGAAAACTTCACCCCACCCGCAGCGAGCGCATCGAGATTCGGTGTATCAATCTCACTTCCATGATATCCCAAGTCGGAGAAACCCATGTCATCCACCATGATTAAAACCACATTGGGTCGCTCTCCAGCGATTGCTGGCATTAGAGCAGTGAGACTGCAGGCGAATAAAGCGGCTAGAAATCGATTCATCAAATCAAACGGGGTTAAGTGAGTGAGCAAACCCTCTCTCGCGAACGCTTCGGAGGGTTGAGTCGATCAACTTGATTGCGGATCACCCCGCGATCAATCATACGATTTGTCGATTTCAGACGAACTCTTTAAGAAATCAGACACCACTTAGCGGGCCTTATAATAGTCTTGCGAAGCTATTTCCTTTTCTTGTTTGCCGGTGAAAAAAGTGGGTCACCGCCACCTTGCGGTGTGCGGCCGGACTCAAACAAGGGGGCCAACCTCGCAACAATCTCAGGATGATCTTCCGCGACATTTTTCGTTTCAGCTTCGTCGACTGACAAATCATAGAGCTCTAGCTCCATCGCATTTTTGCCCCTCTTCGTTTTGAGACGGTGGATCTTCCAATCACCCTGACGAATCGCCTGCCAGCCGCCCTTTCCCGCATTCTCCCAATAGAGGAAATCATGCGGCTCTTGCCCTTCGGTTTTGCCATAGAGCGTCGGCAGAAAACTAATCCCATCAATATTCGCGGGAGCGTCCCCGCCTGTTAATTGTGCAAGCGTTGGCATCACATCCCACTGGGCCGAAATATGATCTGTTTCCGCACCGGCCTCGATCTTCCCGGGCCAGCGAGCGATCATGGGCGCACGAATGCCTCCCTCATAGAAATCAAATTTGATTCCACGGAGATCACCATTTCCATCGAAGAACTCAGGGTCAGCGCCTCCAGCCGGTGTCGGGCCATTATCACTCGTAAAGACAATCAACGTATTTTCCGCAAGACCGAGTTCATCAACAAGATCAACAATCCGGCCCACATCTCGATCCAGTCGCGACACCATTCCGGCAAAGGCCGCATGTGGATTTTTTTGATGGATATAATGCTGACCTCCGGGAGTGCCATAAGGCCCGGTTTCCTCAATCTTACCAATCCAGGGCTCAAGCGAATCCGGCGGGACATCGAGGTCCACGTGCACCAAGGTATAGGGCAGATAGAGGAAGAAAGGCTGATCCTTATTCTCTTCGATAAATGTTAGAGCCTCGCGAGTGAATTCATCATGACTGTAGTGGGTACGAAATTCCTCATTTCCGGGATAGAGAACCTTCTCCTCATTCCTCCACAAGAAGGGCGGGTAATGGTGGTGGGCATTGCGCTGGTTGAGGTAGCCGAAAAAATGATCAAACCCCTGATACCATGGGACACCGGTCGTGCCTTCCTCGCCGACTCCCCACTTTCCAATCGCCGCCGTCTTGTATCCCGCATTTTTGAGCACTTCCCCGACCGTGACGTCCTGATCAAGAAGAGGTCCATCTCCGTTTGAGCGAACGCGAGTGTGTCCGGTGTGCTGACCCGTCATAAGGCAGCTGCGCGTGGGAGCGCAGGAGGAACTCCCTGAGTAGTGCTGAGTGAATCGCATTCCCTCCGTCGCGAGTTGATCGATCCGCGGTGTCTTGAGCAATGTCTGCCCGTAGCAACCAACGTCGCCAACCCCAAGGTCGTCGGCAAGAATGTAAATAATGTTAGGCTTTTCAGCTGACGTGGCAAAAGCGGGGCTGAACGCAATAAATAGAATCCAAAGGAATTGTTTCATGGGGAAGTGATTTTGACTTCGAAACTCTCGGTGATCGTAAAAGAAATATGAGTCGACTCTGTTTTCTCGACGAAGTGAGGATACTTTTCCAGGTCCAGATTAAAAAGACGGGCGATACTATTGCCGGCGAGATCCTCGAGCTGAGGATCAATCTCGATTCGATACGGCCCGGGATCCCAGGCCCTTAATCCTCGCCCCGCCACAACTGGTTTCATCCCGGCCTTGAGAATGACCCGATTCCCGGAAACCTCAGCACCTACCTGCGCATCCCCCTTCAAAAAAGGACTCATCACACGAAGCCTTTTTCTAAGGGAGCTTGAATCGACAGCCCCGTCTGTTTCGATAAGAAGCCGTTGATCTGAGAGCCTTGAGATCGACCAGCGCGACGGATCAGGTTGTTCAAGATCACTTCCCCCCGCGTGAAATGTTTTCGATAGAATTCCAGCAAGCTTGCCTCCGCTTTCAGTCTTCCATTCGGGAGAGACAACGAGGCGGTATTTGCTTCCCTCTGCCAACACTGGACCCAGATCCACGTTCAAATTCACACCCGGCTTTTGTCTTCCCGGATGCAACCAGAGTGTCAGCGATTGAAAATCCGCGCTCCACAGCTCGACCTCGCGAAAGGGTTCTACGACTTCCTCCTCCGTCCCCTCTGGATTCACTTTCAGCAAGCTGAGGTAGCGAAACACATCGCCCCGCTCCATCGGTTCGGAGAAGTGGAGATAGAATTTGAGAAAATTGGCAGGGAGCGTTTCGGCAGTCGGTTCTATCCCAAGAGTGGCATTCGAGTCTTCACACCTGCTGAACGATGTCAGCAAGCCTAGCAGCAAAACAAAACACCACTTGGCGACAGACATCAGGGCAGGCTCACCAATTCAACATTGTGCGCGCTCCCTTCGCCACTGGGATCAACCTCACGAAAAACGACGACTTTCTCGTTCTCCAACTGACTGACAAAGACGGCTCCGAACAATTCTTCGACGACCTCCATTCCTTTCGCATCGGGTCCACTGGAAGCATTCACATTTCGCCGTGCCGCGTTTTCATTGATCTCATCAGGTTGATCCGCATCGAGATACTCAAGCTTGACGCGCGCCGCCCAGTATTTACTTGGACCGAAAAGATTCTTCTGAAAACGCAGCGTGTTAGTGACGAGCCATTCTTCACCGTCTTTCTCATACACAAACATATCACGAGGCCGATTTCCGCCCCCCAGCTCAACGACGCTGGTACCCTTAATTTTCGACCCACTCTCAAGATCGCTGATCGGAAACTTCGCGATCGGAGTGCAGGCAAATGCCCCGACAATGTAGAGGTCCCCATCCTCTTCCCAGGGGATGAAACTCTGAATCGGCGCCTTTGTCTCCCACTTACGATGGGCTACGTGATAAGTCTCCGCAGAAAGAAAATGCGCATTTTCCCCATGCTCAAGCGGAGCGGGAATCTGAAAAATCTTGTTCGCGAATTCTTCTGACGACTGCCCCGCAACAATGACGGAATCTTTCCCCCACGCGAGATCGGTAACGTTTCTCAGTTTCTCGTTCTCACCGGTCGGCAAAGTCATTCGGACATAGGTCAATTCATCGAGATTAAGGCCAACGACCTTCCCTGATGAATCCATCGAAACGAGATGTGGCTTGTTGCCGGGTTGAGCATTGACGGAAAAATAAATTTTCCCCGACTGCTGATTAACAGCCATGTCGATCACGATCACTTTTTCTGAATTCAATGCCATCCCGAGAATTTGTTCCACGTTTTCCACTTTCTCTGACAGCGGTTGAAGTGGTCCCACATCCTCGGTATCGATCGCGACGACTGATGCGGATGAAGGATCGGAGACAAGGAGAAGCCCTCCCGGGCCGAAGGAGATCTTCCCGGCAGACTTCAGAACAAGCCCCGACGTTTCCGGGGATTTCAAAAAGGATGAGGCAGTGGGCTCTTTCGCTTCAACCGCGAGAGCGATAGAGAGAATTGAAAAGACAGTGAGTAGTTGTTTCATGATTTCGTAAAGTTTTAATTAAGCGTCGAGTGACCAGCCTTCGCGGTATTCCCTGCGAAGGTATTTGTCCGCTTCCGGAGCATTGGGAAATTTCATTTCCTTTGCGTTCCATTCGAGTTTCTTCCCTGCCCGGAAAGCTACATTTCCGAGATGGTTCGCTTCCGTGAGCGGGCCTGAATAGCCAAAATGGCAGAGAGGTTTAGGACCTTCTCCTTTGCAAGCGAGGATCCACTCAGCCTGCTGTCCGGGTGAGGGATCAATGTATGGCTTGGGTGCCGTAAAATCCTGAAACTTGTCCTCGGGAAGCAATAGGTTCTTGGAGTAGTCAGCGAGAAGCATTCCCTCGCTTCCCACAAAGAGACAGCCTTCGTTCCATTGGGGAATCTTGCCCTCATGCCAAAGTTTCGGTTTCTCGGACCCCTGATACCAGCTCAAAGATACCGGAGGCAATTCGCCCCGCTGTCCGTATTCGTATTTCGCCCACATCGAGGCTGGCGCAATGTCAGGATGGGCAGGGTGAGGCCCACCCGCATCGATGCTCAAAGGCGCATCCAACTTCAATGCCCAGAACGGAAGGTCATTCCGATGGCTTCCCAAGTCAGACATCGTTCCATTTCCAAAATCCCACCACCGATACCAACGGGGGCCGGGGAAATACCACTCATGGAAATCGCGGTAAGGGGCGGGTCCGATCCATTTATCCCAGTCAAGCCCTTCAGGCACAGGCATCGCCACTTTCGGCGTATCGGGAGTGTAAATCAGATCCTTATTCGCTTTTGCCTCTGCCTCGGTTTGATGCCCCCACGCCCGGCTTGTCCAAACATGAGCCTCACTTACTTCGCCAATCGCCCCACTTTCAATCAACTCAACGACTCGTCGGAAATTCTGTCCCGCATGGATCTGAGTTCCCATCTGCGTCATCAATTCCGGACGCTTCGCCGCTTCTTCGGTAATGAGACGGCATTCATGAACATCACGCGTCAGCGGCTTCTCACTGTAGACATGCTTCCCGGCACGAAGCGCAGGGAGGGTGACGAAGGCATGTGTGTGCTCAGTCGTGGATACCACCACCGCATCGATATCTTCGAGCTCTCCTAAGAGGTCTCGGAAATCGATATAGCTCTTCGCTTTCGGCGCTGTCGCCATCGCTTTGCCAAGATTGATCTCGTTCACATCACACATCGCGACGATATTCTCGCCAAGTTCCGAGACGGCTTTGACGTGGGACCGACCTCGGCCACCGACGCCTACCAAAGCGACATTCAATTTCGAGTTCGGTGACTGCGAACGGGTGATGGCCGGAAAACCAAAAGTAGACGCTGCAGCCAATGCGCTCGATTGCAGTAGTTTCCGACGAGAGGGCAATGAGGGTTGCTTCATGGCGTGATTATAAAAATACCGAGGGAAACCTGAAAGAGATTTGCGGGCGCATTTGCGGAAAACTACGGGGAAATTGCCCGGTCGAGGAGGTTCTTTGTGATTTGTTGAACTCGCTCATCGGGACCATGAGGCCTCGACCAATGCGACCAGGGCAACATATGCCCGGGCGGCGAGCTGAGCCCCTGACACCAGAAAATGGTTGAAGCGTTAAAAACAAAATTTCCCTTGGGGCCGGGATATATAGTCGCGGTCCATTGCTGCGGATTCACTCCTCCCTGCAAGGCCGTTCCCGCGGCGACAATTTCGAGACCCTCGATATCCTCGGGCGGATCGCCATGATATTCCCATCCGACGAGACCGGGGATCCGATCGCCCTTTTTCATTCCGGTTCCCTCGAAGATCCAGTGCGCGGGCTTTTCACAGATCCAGTCCCCTCCGCCATTCACGGGGTCGACATTACGCGCTCCCATGAGATACCCTTCGTCCGGCCCTCGATGCGGAAAAGGCCCTTCGTCCCGCTCCCTCGCGACCGCGTAATCGTAGTCACCGCCATAAGGACCTCCGCGAAACATGATCCGATTTTCACCCCCGTCAGTCGAAGGCGTCATCGGAGTCACCCAACAAACCGAATTTCCGGAGAGAAAAAGCAAGTTGGTTCCCTCGTCGCGCATTTTTATAACATTATCGTAGGCCCGTTGATCCCAATACTCGTCGTGCCCGTTGCTGACGAATGCTCTGAACCGATCCGGCTTCGCATACTCCGGATCGATCATGTCCGCATTCGAGCAGTAGGTGACATCATAGCCCTCTTTCTCAAGCCAATAAGCCATCGGAAATTCGAAACAGAGCCACTCCCCGGATCCGGTCGATTGCGGGTTGTCGTAGATCTGGGCGTATTTGGCATAAGGCCGATCAAAACTCACCTCTGCCCACGGCCCCTGATTTCCTTTCGGATGAGTGTAGACGGAAAAATCATTGGGCCAACGATTGTAGGCCTGCCAGGTGTTGTCGGAACACTGAAGACAAATGTCAGCCTTGCGGTCATCCTTCACGATGAAAACGATGTAATTCTGCCAGTATCCGCCCACTTCATCAGGCTCTGTCGAGAGTCGAGCAAGGTAAACGCCACTTTTCCAATCCTCAGGGATCGTGATCGAATGCGATGGCTCCCATAAGCATTCATGCAAATGGTGATCACCCCGAGTCGATTCCGGAACCGCCTGAGGAGCGCACATCACCTTTTCGATTCGGTCCATCAATCGTGCGCCCTTCCCGTCGTAGTAGCCGGTCCGAAATATTTCCATCGTGCATTCCCCTGCTTGCTTCACGCTGATGAAAAATTCAATCTCCTCACCTGCCTTGACAGATTGCTTCGAAGCGTATCCTTCAATGTCCGATCCTCGATATCCATCCCGCTTATCCAGTCGCACCCGCGTCAATTGCCAATCGATGCTCCCCGGACTGAGATTCTCTCTTCTGATTGTATTAGCCCCCTCCGACAAGGCTGCCAGAGCAGGAGTCCCTGCCGCAGAGGCAAGAAATCCAGATTGAATAAAGCGACGACGATTTGATTTCATAATCCCGATTATATCAGACTCAGCCGCCCCTGCGAACCTCGGCATGCATCCGATATAAGCCCGTAAACACGTGCATATTCTGGTTGTTTACGCCCTCGTTCGAACCGAAACTTTTCTCTCAAAATATGATGATTAAAAGAAACTTACTAGCTTTAGCACTTGGACTTGCTGTTGCTCTCTCCCTCCCGTCCTTGCAGGCTCAGGATGAAAAGCCGGCGCTGCCAGCAGATGACGATGTCGTTTTGATCGTTGATGACACGCCTATAACAGCCCTTGATGTCCGCGAACTTTTCACCGCTCGCTATGGCCGCCAGTTTGAACAGATCCCACCCGAGCAGCGCAAAATGCTTGAGCCTCAAATTCAGCGAATGGTCGTAAGCGAGCTCATCAACAAAACGCTGCTTCTCAATGCCGCTAATAAAGACGGTATTTCAGCCACTGACGAGGAGATAAACAAGAGTCTCGACCAGGTGAAAAAGGCAATTCCGGAAGGCGCTACTTTTGAGGAGTTCGCAAAATCCGCCGGAGTCAGGATCGATCGCATTAAGGAGCAAATCACTGAAGACACTAAAATCAAAAAGCTCGTCGAGATTGTTACCCTTGATACCAAAAAGCCTACCGATACGGAGATCCAAACCTACTACGACGAGCATCCGGATGACTTCAAAAAGGATGAGAGCATTGAAGCTTCCCACATTCTTATTTCTACACAGGGAATTGAAGATGCCGGTCAGCTCGCAAACAAGAAGAAGATTGCAGAGGAACTCCAGGGAGAGCTTGTGAAGAACAAGGGCGCGAATTTCACAGAGCTTGCGACAGCTCATTCCGACTGCCCGAGCAAATCAAAAGGAGGCAGTCTCGGCACTTTTGGAAAAGGCCAGATGGTTCCCGCGTTCGAAACCGCTGCTTTCTCTCAGGAAGTGGGCGCAATTGGAGATTTGATCAAAACAGATTTCGGCTATCACATCATCAAAGTAGATTCAAAGCAAACCGCTGAAACGACCCGCTTTGAAGATGTCAAAGATGACCTCAGTGAAAGCCTTTTCTCCGAAGCGAAAGCGAAAGTGCTCGAAAACTACGTGCAAGGTCTTCGCGAGAAGGCCGATGTTCAGCAACCGACGCCAGAGGGTGCTGAAACCGCTGCGAAAGAAGGAGCTGAACCAGCGGTCGACAATACGCCAGCACCAAAAAAAGAGGCTGCCGCGGCAGAGTAAAAGTCTCTGCCCCAGATACTTTGAGAGCGTGTTTCCGAAGAGATTCGGAGCACGCTTTTTTATGGCCCCGACATTGAGCGCGTCAGTCTTATAATCTCACCGACCAGTTTGTCCTCGATCCCTTCCTCCCAGGGCCCAGGATGAATCGTCGACCGCGGGAAACGCATCGCCTCGGCTCCCTCATAGCCGCCTTCGAGAAGGACACGCTTACTCGGAATGTAAGTCATGACATCGTTGGAATAGCCTGCGACCCAGACAGGGGCCCCATCGGTTAATTCCGAAATCTCCTTTTTCAGTCGCAAGGAATAATCGATCACGACCTCCCCTCCCATCGCAACCAAGGTCAATCCATCGCCAAATCGAAACACTTGAACCGGCACCGGATAACTCGTTGGTAATGCTCCCCCGTGCTCCAATATATCGAGTAGGAACGCCGCATGACGCGCCTCGTACTTATCCCCTGATTTAGACTTTGCGATCAGCCCCTCTTTTCCAGGCGGCTTCTGATAGGAAATACCGACCCAGGACAAATCACTTCGAAGGGGGCCCTTTAGCAAAACCGCTGGAGTCGCAAGCGCCGCCTCGATTGCTGTCGCCATACTCTGACCGTGACGCTCCGCGTAATGGAGCATACGTCTCGGGTACGGATTCTGATCTCCCGAACACCCATTCAGAAACATCGCCACCACTCCCGGATGTTCCTCTTCAAAATAACGTTGAGCATACCCCGGCCAGTCTCCGCTGATTTCCATGAGAGAGAGAACCGTAGCATGACACGAATAGCCAAAGAGAACCGCTTTGAGCTTCCCATCCTCGCTCGATTTCACCTGCAAAACCGGAACCTCGTGATCAACAGGTCCATCAGGGTTGGGGCTGTTCTTCCATTTACCCGCGGTGGAAGGAAGGCGCCGGTTCATTGCAAATCCACAGCGTGACTTTGACCAATGCATCGTAGAGGGTGCCGCAGTTTCAAACGCCTCTTCGACGATACTCAGCACTCGCTCCTTGAGAAACTCAAGATACTCCAACGTTTGACGCACCCTCAATTCCTGCTCGTCTTCCGGTATATTCGCATAAGCCGCTTTGATGCTCCCATTACCCCCGGGAGGTTCGTAGACTCGAAGCATCGGACCGCTATGAGTATGCGAGGCATTGATAAGCAATGCCTCTCCGGGCAGGTCAAACTTCGAGCGGAGAGCCCCTTCCACTTCGTCTCGAAAAGAACGAGGAACCCCGATGAGATCCATTGTCACGATGACGAGACGATTCGACTCTTGGTCTTCCATCGTAATCGCTTTCGCAAAAATCGGCTGAAGCACCTTTTCCGCGGGCCCTTTCCTCGCTGCGTATCCGGCCATCCAACCCAGCTCATTCGGCGTGATCTCTGCCACCGCCACGCCCACCTTGAAACGATAGTCTTCACTATGCGCCACCCACGGAACCGCTCCGACCAATAGTGATAACGCAATTACCCGCAAATACATCGTGATCAATCTCATAAACTGCTGATAGCCTATCGGGACATGAAAGCTTCGGTCTCTCCCGCAATCGCGTTTTACTCCATCCTGGCCTTTGCCAACTCACAGGCAATTTCGCAGGAGTTAGCCACTCCCGTTCCCGCAATCGAGGCCTACGACAGCTGGAAGATTGCTAAAAAGGGAAGCCACCCGATCACCGACATACAGGCACCTGAGGGATTCTCTGTAGAGCTCATTCGTGAAGCGAAAGAGAACGAAGACTCCTGGGTGGGAATGACATTCGACGATAAGGGTAGGCTCTTTCTCGGAATGGAGTCCAAAGGAATCCTGAGACTAACATTCAGTCAATCAGAAAGTCAGAGCCCCCCAAACGTAGTGGGCGTCGATCTTGTGAATGACGACCTTGAGGAATGCAGAGGTCTCCTCTGGGCACATGACGCGCTCTACGCAAACGCCAATGATTCAAAGGGATTCTATCGACTGCGGGACACTGATGGCGACGATCGCTTCGATGAGAAAAAGTGCCTCCTTGAAACAAGTGGTGGCGTCGGACATGGACGAAACCATTTAAGGCTTGGTCCGGATGGAATGATCTATCTCACGCATGGGAACGATCCTCAGCTAGCGCCGGAAAATGACTCACCCACCTCCCCTTTTCAAAACTGGGGCGAAGACCAACTCATCCCTAATCCATGGGACGACAGCTGGAATAAAATTCCCGCTCCGGCCGGCTATATCCTGAAGACCGACAAGGACGGAAGCTCCTTCGTGAGACTTTGCGGAGGACTGCGCAATCCACTCGACATGGACTTCAACCGGGACGGCGAACTGTTCGTTTACGATGCCGACAGCGAGTGGGACGCGGGACTTGCCTGGTACAAGCCAACCCGGGTTCTCCACATTGTGAGCGGTGGAGAATACGGATGGCGCAGGGGAACTGGGAAATGGCCTGCCTACTATCCAGACTCCCTCTCTTCGGTCGTCGACATCGGGCTGGGCTCCCCGACCGGCGTTGGTTTTGCCTACGAGTCCAACTTCCCTCCGGAATGGCGTGACACTTTTATGATCGCGGATTGGTCTTACGGACGAGTCCTCGCAGTCACGCTTTCGCCGGACGGAGCATCCTATCAGGGCGAAAAGAAGACCTTTCTTTCAGGACGTCCCCTCAACCTCACTGACTTCGTTTTCTACCAAGGCGATATGTGGTTCATCACCGGAGGACGGAGAACACAATCAGCGCTCTACCGGGTGCGCTGGACCGGTGAGAAAACCGGAGCTTTTGACGGCGGAACCGAAGTATCGGATGAGATGATCCTACGAAGGAAGCTTGAACGATTTCACACGGAGCGAAGTGATGAGGGTTTTCAACTCGCATTGGACAATCTGGATCACGAAGATCGATTCGTCGCCTTCGCCGCTAGAGTAGCCCTCGAAAATCAGCCTGTCGCGCAATGGCGATTCAGTGTGACCCACTCACAAGGGAGAAATGGTCTGCTGGCATTATCACGTGTAGGGGAGCCCCACGACCAAGAGGCAATCATCAATCAAACGCTAAAACTGATTCAAGAGGGTCAAGTCGACGACCTAACTCTCTTGACACTCCTCCGGACATTCCAACTAACCTTCACTCGTCACGGATCGCCTGACACAGCAACACAAGAACGGGTCAGGAACGCCCTCTTGAGAAAATTTCCCGCCGAGACACGACCATTAAATCATGAACTGGTTGAGTTACTTGTCTATCTCAAGACACCGGGAATGATCGACCCGATTCTGTCTCTCCTTGAAGAATCCGACGACACCCGGGACTGGTCTCACTATCTCGTATTTCTTCGCTATATCGAATCCGGATGGACCGACCAACAGCGGAAACGCTACCTGCTCGCACTGCGCCGATTTGAAGAATTCCCCGGAGGGCGCTGGTATGTCAGAACGGCCCAGGATTTACGAAGCGAAGCGCTCGCTGCCCTGACCGACTCACAGAAAGCTACCTTTCCCGGTCTACTGGAACCAGCACAACCGCCCCTAGCCGCGCGACCCGTCACGGTCGATCCAGCTGTGTTTGTGACAGACTGGAAACTAAACGACTTTGACGAAGACCTGAAAATGGGATTCGGCACCCCCGACAAAAAAGCCGGTCGAGCGGCCTATCACAAAGCGGGATGCGCCGCTTGCCACCGGCTCGCTTCTGACGCTGCAACCAATCAAGCGATCCTAGGGCCGGATCTATCAGGCATTGCGATGCGATTCGATGCACGCACTATTCTCGAATCGATCATCCACCCCTCTCGTGTCATCGGGGACAAGTATCAGAACCCGGCTGCGCCGAACCTCTCAACAATGCCATCCGGTTTGATTAACGGGCTTGAGAAAAAGGAAGTAACGGCACTACTTTCCTACCTTCTATTATCAGCGAACCAGTAAAAAGTGGTTTCGTGATGCTTCTCTCCGACTCAGCTTTCTTTGAAGAGGGACGACGAGCCTCACCACGGGCGGGGCGCTCCTAGCTACCACTTTTACGCATTCAATCCCGGGGCAGGAGCGAACCGGCCCGCTCGCTCAACGCTCAACGCTCAACGCTCAACGCTCAACGCTCAACGCTCCACGCTCCACGCTCAACGCTCCACGCTCCACGCTCCACGCTCCACGCTCCACGCTCCACGCTCCACGCTCCACGATTAGGCTATTCGACGATAAAGAACGGATTAAGGAGATTCTCCTTATTGTAGAGCAACGGCGCATCGGTTCCGTGCTGAATCACTTTTCTTCCCGCCTCAAGCGCAACCGCGTGAGCCGCTCCCGTATCCCACTCCATCGTCGGTCCGAGTCGTGGATAGACATCAGCAGTTCCTTCTGCGACGAGGCAGATTTTCAAAGAACTTCCTGCAGATAAAAAATTCACTGACTTCCCCTCAGCTTCCAAATTAGCTACAAACTGCTTCACTTCGTCTGTCATGTGAGAACGACTTGCGACAACCGTGACTTCGGATTTCTCACGGAAATGCTCACCTCCATTGAGACGTTTCGCTTCACCGCGAGCCGTCGACTTCCAGGCCCCGCGTGATTCGACCGCCCAGAACAAATGCTCACCAACTGGCTGATAAACGACCCCGGCAACAGGGCGCCCCGATCTCACCAGTGCAATATTGACGGTGAATTCCCCGTTCCGCTTCACAAACTCTTTAGTACCATCCAGCGGGTCGACGAGCCAAAAATACTCCCAGTCTTTCCTCTCTGCATAATCGACCGCTTTCATCTCTTCAGAAATCACCGGGATATCGGGATAAAGACGCTCTAACGCTTCAACAATAACCGTATTGGCGCGGCGATCGGCTTCAGTGAGTGGTGACTTATCCTCCTTCACATCAACGGAAAACTCAGTGCCATAGACAGCCATGACTTCGGCTCCGGCAGCTACCGCGATTTTTTTAATATCCTCAATTTGGATCTTGTCGATCATCGCGCAAAAAAGCCCTCAACCGTCTAATAGTCAACGTGGATATTTCTTCCGTGCTTCAGCCAGGCGAATCTCGACTACAAACCACGCAACTGCTCGCTGGTCCATTTCGCTGCCTGAGCCGCATCGGGATCATCAGGATTGGACTGCATATAAGTGTCCCATCCTGCTTTCGCGAGTTGGAGGTGCTCTTTGGCACCGCTCTTATCCCCGCTCTTGATGCAAGCAAATCCCGCAAGGCCGCGAGCCCTCGCAAGCGCCCGATGATGGGAAGCGAGAGAACTTTCAGACTTGGTCACTTTTTCAAGAACGGTAATAGCCTCGCGAAGCGGCACTCGGGAAGCATCAAATTCCCCTGAGTCCCCTAACAACTCAGCCAGATGAGAGAGACGCTCTGAATAGGAAAAAAGCACATCAGGCGCCACCGCCTCATTATTCACAATCGGCTTCAAAATCGCCAAAGCCTCTCGCTCCAACGCAACCGCATTCTCAAGCTTACCGCCGCTCCGCTGGTTCTCGGAGAGAACACCATAGATGTCGGCGAGGGTCTTCAGGTAGGTCGACTCGTAGGGATTCGATGCGACAACTCCCGCCAGTACTTCGGCCGCGCCCTTGAGTTTTGTTTGGTCATTACTGATCAAGCCAGTGCGAGCAAGACTATTCCCCAATCCAAGGTGGTAGGCATCCACCGTCGAATTCAATTTTACCGCTTTCGCAAACAGGTCGCTCGATTGCTGAAATGCTTTTTCAGCGTCATCCATTTTCCCCATCGCCTCAAAGACCCGCCCCGCCAGGGCAAAAGATTTTGCCAATGCTCCCGTTGCCTCATGATCCCCGGGATCGTCTTCGAGGATACCGGCGATCTGCACCCCTACAGAAAGGGCGGCATCGAGCGCTGGCTCAAACCGCTCCATCGCAAATTCGCACTCAACGATAGAAAGTGAATTATCATGAATCTTAATCGCCGCGCTTTTCGCCTCACTTGAATCCATTGAACGCACCTCACCCCAAAATCGGGAAGACTCAGTGAAGTAATGACGCCCAATCGAATATTCACCTGATTTGATTGAGAGTTCACCCAGCGATTGTTTTGCGATCGCAATGTTGTGGACAAATGCAACATTAGATGTCGAGGAATCTTCAAGGAGAGCGGTGTAACGACGCTCGGCTTCTCCGTAGACGGCCAATGCTTTCCCAAACTCTCCCATTTCGCGGTATATCTGACCTAGATAAAAGAGTGCATTCGCGGTCGAAACGATGAAATCGGGAGCATCCCCATAAACTTCGATGAGACGTTCGTAGTGCCTGCGCCCCTCAATCAGCGCCATCGCCCGGTCTTCACGAAAGCCGGGAACGTCTGTATCCCTGTTTTCCAGCACGAGTTTGAAAAACTGATCTCCGTTCTCCTGTGTTTGACGCACAATCTGCCTCGCCAACTTTGCCTCGCCAACTAACTGGCTGCGGGAATCTTCGACTTCATTCAACACAGACTGCAATTGAGTCGTGTTGCGCTGTCTGTCGAAAAGGTCCTTCTTATAATTGGATGCCTGTTTCTCGACATTGGCCTGCAGCGCAGCGGCCTCTCTCGACAGATCTTTCTGAGCTTTCTTGTATTGAAAATAGTTGGAGAGCGCAAAAAAACTTAGCGGTAAAATAGCAAGCATCGCCAAAACGGCAATCGCCTGCCATCGACCAGACCGTCGATGGACCACATTACTGAACTCAGCAATAGGCACCGGCAAGATAGCGGCGGGGGCTTTTTTCATGGGCTTTCTCATGGGCTTTCTGGTGGGCTTTCTCAGGGCCTTTTTCCGAGGCTGATTCCACATCGCTTCGATTGCCGAAGTCACCTCCATCATCGAAGTAGGTCTCAATGAGCTCTCGAAACTCAGGCATTCTTCAATAATCTCCCTGAGCCCCTGATCTCTGTGGTCACCCGCTTCAGTAGGCCACTCAACCGGCTTTCCGAGCTCAAGTTGTTCGATGAAATGCTCTGTAACCTCTGTCAGCTGACCATAGGAAATCGCGGCGGCATGCTGAAAGAAGGTAGGATTCCCAATGCTTTGCTGCCATAGATGATCGAGCCGTGGAAGATGGCCTGTAAGCATTTGAAAAGCGATGACACCAAAGGCGTAAACATCCCATTGCTTGCCACGCCCGTCGGAAAAATCCCCGGTCATGAGCTGCTCAGGACTCGCATAGAAAAGCAACTCGTCAGCCTCAAGGTAGTTAAGCCCCCCCATAAAGACTTGCCCAAATTCGCTCACCTGAATTTGATGACCAGATTTAGCGCCTCCAGTCAAATAGATTTCTGACGGACTCAATCCTCCGTGAAAAATATCCTCAGCATGGACAGCGCTCAGCACTGACCCGAGATCACGAATCAAATCCTGAGATTGAATCCCCTCAACAGCATGTATGAGCCGCTTCAGCGAACTCCTCTCCCATTTCCCCGATTTGCTCCCCTTCCAGCCAAAGAACGGGGTCGCATAGGCGGTCAGATTTTCGCGATTCTGGAAAGTATAATCGTGAACTTTCGCGACTCCCTTGATCCCGAAACCAGGTTTCGAAAATTGCTTTAAGTAGCTGTAGATGAACTGGTCACTAGTTGCCTGTGCCTTAAATACTTTCACGACTCGTTTCTCACGGCCTTGATAATTGGCCACAAAACTCCACCCAAAAGGATCTTCTTCGAGTAGATCCAAATACTCGTAGTGGGGTAGGATAGGAAGGTGCATTTACAAAATTAAAACGAACAATCGGCCGAATCCTTATAACTGAAATCAACTTTGCGAAGCAACCTTAAAAATTCTTTCCAACTCACTCCCAATCTGGGACTTAGAGATGGGCTCTTCCTCGGCTCGATGATACCAATAGGCGGAGTTCCCGAAGTCACCCTCCAAGGCATGAAGCAGACCGTGGATCCAGGACCCCACTTTCGAGGAAAGATCCTGCGCAATATCGTGGGATTGCGTCCAACTTCCGTTTTTTAAATGCCACAGCGACTTGAGTTCAGGCGAAAGATCCGCGGGCGGAGCTTCATCACCTTGAGCAGACTCAAGAAACGCTTCAAAATTCATCATTGCGCAACTTTAGATCTCTTAAAGACCTCCGGCAAGGTCACTTTTCATTTCTTGCTCAATGAATTTCAGCGACGCGCACGCTTCGAGGGGTCACCTGGAACGGGAACGGCCGCGATCAGGTTGCGAGTGTAATCAGACTGTGGATTCTCGATGAGATCAACAGTCTGACCTGCCTCAACCACTTTCCCATGCTTCATCACAACGGTTCGGTCACAAATTCGCTTCACGACACTGAGATCATGAGAGATGAAAAGGTAGGCCAGCCCCAACTTGTCGCGCAGCTCCAATAGTAGATCGATCACCTGAGCCTGAATCGTCACATCGAGTGCTGAAACTGCTTCATCGCAGACGACAAATTTCGGTTTCGGAGCGACGGCACGTGCCACGCAAATTCGCTGCCGCTGTCCACCTGAGAACTCGTGCGGATACCGGTTCATATTGTCAGCAGGCAGCCCCACTATCTCGAGCCAATGCGCGGCGACATCCTTCCGGTCACCCTCCAAGAGATCATGCTCGATGAGACCTTCCGTGAGGATCTCCAAAACAGTGAGTCGTGGATTCAGTGACGAAAACGGATCCTGAAAGATCATCTGCATTTCTTTCCGGTAGGGGCGCATCGCGTGATAGCCCAGCCCTCTAATATTATCTCCTTCAAAAGCAATCTCACCTTCCTGAGACTCTTCCAATCCAAGAATCGATCTACCTAAAGTCGTTTTCCCGCTGCCCGACTCACCAACAAGCCCGAGGCATTCCCCTGCAAAAATCTCAATTGAGACCTCATCGACCGCCTTGATCCAATCAACTGTCTTCGCGAAAACACCGCGCTTAACCGGAAACCAGGTTTTGAGATTTTTCACTTCCACCAACGGTTTTGCGCCTTCAAGACGATCTGGCTGAGCGATAGGCTCGTCAGTCAATCGTGGAACCGCCGCCAGTAACTGCTGCGTGTAGGGTTCCTGCGGGTTATTGAAGATAGGTTCGACCTCACCCCTCTCCACGACCTTGCCGTCCTTCATTACGAGGATACGATCAGCGAGTTCCCAAATCACTCCCATATCATGAGTGATGAAGAGAATCGAGGTGTCCTCTTTTTTCATCTCAAGGATGAGCTCAAAAATCTGCGCCTGCAAAGTCACGTCAAGCGCCGTCGTCGGCTCATCAGCAATGATCAATTTAGGCTGGAGGATCAGCGCCATCGCAATCATGACTCGCTGCCGCATTCCGCCTGAAAATTGAAACGGGTATGACTTCGCTCGCGCTTCCGGATCGGGGATCCCCACTTTCCCCAACCATTCGACAGCTCTATCCCAGGCGGCTTCCTTCGTTACTTCTGGCTCATGAATTCTGACCACTTCTGCGAGTTGGTCGCCCACGAAGTGAAGAGGAGAAAGCGCCGTCATCGGCTCCTGAAAAATCACACTGATCTCTTTCCCTCGAATCCTCCGCATCTCCTCGATGGGGAGCGTCAAGATATCCCGCCCTTCAAAAAGAATTTTGCCGGATTCAATTTTTCCCGGAGGGCTCGGCACAAGGCGAAGAATCGACATCGCGCTGACTGACTTTCCGCTCCCCGACTCTCCGACCAGCCCCACTATCTCACCGGGACAAATATCGAAAGAAACATCATCAACCGCACAAATCCGCCGCCCTTCGACATCGAAGGTAACCGTCAGATTTTCTACGCTTAGGAGTTTGTCAGACATCACTTCACTCAAGTTTTGAATTGGTTCGAGGATCAAAAGCGGCACGAACGCCTTCCCCAATGAAAATGCCTAACAAACTGACAATAAAAAGTGCCAGCGACGGATAGAGAATGAGCCACCACGCATAGGGCTGAACCTGCCCCTGATCGAGCAAGTTCCCCCAACTCGGAGTCCCCGGCGGCAAACCGAACCCGAGATAATCGAGAGCCGTGAGCATGAAAATCGATCCGACGAGGGAGAAAGGAAAAAAGGTAATCACAGGGACAAGCGCATTCGGGAGAACGTGTCTAAACATGATCTTCCAACGCCCGATTCCCATGACACGAGCCGCTTCAACAAACGGCAATTTTCGAAGCCGGAGAAATTCAGCACGCAAATAATAAGAGATCCCAATCCAGTTAAAGATTCCGTAAATGATCCCGAGAAGAAGGAAGCTGCGCCCGTAGATTGAGCTGAGCAAAATCATAATCAGGAGGAACGGCATTGCCTCCCACACCTCGGTGAGGCGCTGCCCTACCATATCAATTTTTCCGCCAAAATATCCCTGCACCGAACCGAGGAAGATACCGATCACGTAGGTGAAAATGACGAGAATGATGCCAAACAATAAAGCAGTTCGAGTCGCATAAAGAATCCTAACGCCCACATCACGCCCACTGTTATCAAGACCAAAGGCGTGGCCTTTCACAGGACGAAACGGAAACTCCACGGTTTCCTTTTCGAACTGCACCGCAAATTTCCCTTCGAGACCCGAAACCGAAAGTGTCTCTTGAGGTACCAGCATCGCCTCTTTTGCGGTTTCCAATATTGCGGCCCTGTTTCGATCTGAAAATCGGTCCCACAAGGCAGGCTTCGCCGACACGAATCCCATCTCAGGCGTCAAGACAGCTCGCTCATCGGCTTCCGTTCCTGCCTTGCGAGCGATCGACAACCGAACCAGTTTCGGTGCACTGTTTTTTGGTTTCGCCTCACCCAACTCAAAGAGAATCCCCTCTTCATTGGTAGCCGAAATGGCATCAGCCGCCTTGTTCGCAAACCGCAGCGCAATCCCTCCACGAATCGGTTCGGGCACCGAAACACCCTCTCCCTCCAGTGGCTTCCTTCGAATCGCGAGATCGGAACTCTGCCCGTAGAATCCGGATGCCCCCCGACTCCTCTGAATCACCGACTTGCTGTCAATATCGACAGTGGCGACTTGGTCTTCCGCTGAAAAGGTCAATGTCAGGACTGGATCCACTTCGACCTGTTTTGGCGAAAGCGACTCCTCAGGGCCGTTCTTGACGAGAGGCCAGAGCATCCAGTTCTCTTTCTTATCCTGAAAAAGCGGCAACTTCTCCAACTCCTTGTAGCGTGGTCGAGTTTGGACCTCTCCGCCGGTGAATTCACTTTGGGGATAAAACCGGAACACGGGAATATACAGCTTCCCGTTCGCCTTCACTAGAAACGGTTTGTCGTTCGCGATGAAATTGGAAAACAAGCTAAGCACAAAGACAGAAACAAGAAGGATCAGAGCCCACTTCGCACGCTTGATCCGCCCGAAGCGGCGAAGGCGTCGACGAGTGTTGGGATCCAGAACCTTGGCGAAAAATCCTCCCATTATGCTTCTTTTCCGAAATTAATGCGTGGATCAACGAGCACGTAGCAAAAGTCAGCAAGGACTCGCCCTAACAAACTCAAGATCGAAGTAAGCCCGAGTATTCCCATGAAGATCATGTAATCGCGCCCCACGATCGCATCGAGGGTAAGCATCCCGATTCCGTTAATCGAGAAAACCCGCTCTATTAAAACCGAACCCGCAAACATAAGAGTAAGAATGCCTCCGATTCCGGTCACAATCGGGATGAGTGCATTTCTCACCGCGTGCCCCCAGATCGCGCGACGCATCGTCCCTCCTTTCGCAAGGACCGTCCTGACATAGTCCTGCGAAATCTGATCAAGAAGCGAGTTCTTCATCAAGATCGTAAGAATCGCAAAATTGCCGATCACATAACATAACACTGGCAAAAACATGTGATGCAACTGGTCCTTAATTTTTTCCCAGCCACTTAGTTGACCCCATTCCTCAGACCTGAAACCTCCAATGGGAAACCAATCAAAAAAGTTATCAGAAGTTCCGCTAAAGAGTGTCTTCAATATCATTCCGAAGGCGAAAGCAGGGATCGCATAGAGAATCAGAACAACCACCGACGAGAGCATGTCAAAAGTCGTTCCGTTGCGAAGCGCCTTCCCTATTCCAAGGGGAACACAGATGAGATAAGTCAGAACAAACCCGGTGACCCCAAAGGTGAGCGATACAGGAAAGCGCTCCTTGATGAGCTGCCACACCGTCTTGTTGTTGTATTTGTAGGAATAAGCCGTCATTCCCATCCTATCAGTGAAAAGCCATTTTCCGTAGCGAACGAGAAACGGCTTATCGAACCCAAATTCCCGCTCGATCGCTTTCCTTTGATCTTCGGAAATCAGGCCCGCAGCCCCTGCGCCGGCTCCGGACTCTCCACCGCCCACTCCGCGCATCTGAGCAATGCGCTGCTCAACCGGTCCGCCAGGCAGCACCCCGGTGAGAGCAAAGACGATGAAAGTAATTCCCAAAAAAGTGGGGATCACAAGAAGGATTCGACGAATGAAATAGCTCAGGCGTTCCATGTGAATATTCGATTCAGCAGGATCGGCTTACTGGACCGGCTCGGAGGCAGCAGGAACGGCAGCACCGGCCTCAAAGACCCGGTCAAAGTAAACGTCGCGAGGCGGCGCAGGTAATTTCTCTTTCCCTTCTTTCGCGGCTTCAAAGTCATCTGACTGGAACTCATCGTTCCACCAATAATCAACCGCTGACCACTCGCCGTCATATTTTCCGAGAACGTGGTCAGGCATTCCAAATTTATTCCAGTAGAGCAGCCTCACATAACTAACATTCCAGAGAAGGATATAAGGAGTCTCCTCAAATAGAATTTCGTCGATCTCACGAATCTTCTCGTGACGTTCTTCCACGCTGTAGATTTCACGAGTGCTGTCGATGAGTTGATCCACTTTCTCATTTTGAAAGCCGGTGATATTGCTGCTCGCTTTGATGTCAGAGGTTGTCGAATACCACATCGTTTCGGGGTCTTTGATCGGAATCGCTCCCCAGGTTGCCCAGGTCATATCGTAATTAAACTCATCCATGTCCCGAGCCCACGCCGCCCAGTCCTTCTGATCAATCTCCATTTCGATTCCCACGTCCTTGAGCGCTTCCTCAAAAATGAGCAAAAATTTTGTCGTACTGGGATCGCGAGTCAGAAAATTGATGACGAATCCTTTGCCGTCTTTTTCCAATTTTCCTGTCTCGGGATTCACGGCCCATCCCGCTTCTTTCAAGAGAGCGCGCGCCTTCTCAAGATCGAACTCGATCAGCTCATTCGGGCAGGGATGATCAGCATCCCAAAGATCCGGCCAGTATGACTTCGTAAGATCATATTGATTGAACATGATCGTCTGGTTCATCCGCTTACGATCCACGAGGTGACTCAGTGCCTTTCGCACCTTGATGTCATCGTAGGGCTTCTTTCGCATGTTCATCGCAAACCCCTGAAACCCGATCGGCTGATAATTGTGAACGGACTGCTTCACAATCCAGTTCTTGTCAAAGCGCTCTCCTTCAGTCTCTTTGACCCAACGACTCGATGTGTAGACCGTGAATAAATCAAATTCACCTTTTTTAAAGGCCTCGAAAGCAATGTCCCGCTGCGAATAAAACCGGTATTCGATCGTGTCAAAATTTAAAGTTCCCTCATTCTCCGGAGCCTCTACATTCCAGTAATCTTCGCGCTTCTCAAGACGGGCGAAATGAGGCTCGTTGACTTCGCCAAGACGATAAGGTCCCGAAACGACAGGGAATTCAAAATTCACTTTGTTAAAGTCCTGATCCTTCCACCAATGCTTCGGCATCACCTGGAAGGCGGTGCAGGCCTGTAGATTTTTCCAATGCGACTCCTCCGCATGAATCACTACGGTGCGTTCGTCAAGGGCTTCAATTTTCACGAGACGCTTCATCACATTCTGCAATGGACCAGTGAGATGATCAGGATTCTTGACTGCATCAAAACTCCAAACCACGTCCTCCGAAGTGAGTGGTTTGCCGTCACTCCACTTTGCCTTGGGATTGAGATGAAAGGTAAAAGCCAACCCGTCCTCTGAAATGGACCAGCGCTCCGCGAGGCCGGGCCGATCCTCGAGACTCACTTGATCCGAGTTGAGGAGGGGCTCGAACATGAGCCTGAAGATCTCGCGGGAAAAAACGTTGTTCTCAATCAGGTAGTTAAAGCTCTTAGGAAACTGTGACGCATACATCGAGATCTTGCCTCCAGGCTCAGCAAACTCAGAAGCCAGTGGCGACATCGATGGTTCCCAGTCCTCTTTGGGAAATTCTTCAGCAAAAGTAACGCCGCTGGATACGCCAAGCGACAGGACGAGCGAAACAAGGCAGATTTTTGTCATAGGAAGGGGAAAGTCACAGGGCGAAGCCCATCAGATCATGAACCTTTGTCAAGGATCGTTCAGGAACGTTTGAAATCAATTCCGGAAATTGGCACTCTTTTCGTTTCAGGACTGATTTTCGTGTTAGAAACGGTGGGTGAAGACGAGGCGCACAGCCCGCAACGGTTTCCTCAACGCACATCAATCAGCTCCCCAAGGGGACACGCCCCGTCGAAAGGAGACGCCACACCGCACTCGTTCCTCTGATTCGCAGTAGATTTTGCTCGGGAATTTATGACATCATCAAGTGTAAAGTGTCGCTTCAGCCCCGGTGAAAATTTCTTCGATGATCCATCAAACTCAATGATTTCACGAGACGCTCGATCAAAGATTAACAACGGATATCTGGCTCCGCCTACCCCATTCAGGTTACTTCGAAACACTTCAAATACGGATCGACTTCCTTCGTCTTTCCCTCCGATGCCAAAGCGTCGAATTTCGTGATTCTGACCGGGATCAATAAGGGAAATTTCCAAAAGTAAAATGCGCGCCTGATCACTAACCAGGCCTGCAAAACCAGTTTCATCTCCAAAAACTTTCTGAACATATTTCCCTTCAATTACTTCCGATTCCCGACCCGATACCACCCACTTACCCGACTGTCCACGAGGTAGCGGCCCACAGGCTGTTACCGCGGATCCCATAAAAAACAAACACACCAAGGATTCGCGAGGCTATCCAGCAACCGTCTAATCTGTTTGATGAAACCCATTAATGGTATTTTTTTAACTTCATAGGGCGCTTACGAAAGTGACTCACCGTTTGTCTGTTCGTAACTCCCTGGATTCAAATCTTTGTCGTCGGGGTGGTGCGAAGGGCTCCCTCAAAACTCAATCATGTGTTTCGGCTTATATTTTTCGTCCCCGCAAATAGATTCGACCAGGATATTGGCCAATCTGCCGAAACAAGGAATACCGTGTTTTGAAAACGTTCTTCCTCCGACAACTGCGGGATCGCTAATTCCCGAATGATTCCACAGCTTGCGAGATTTTGTCTTTGACCCGCTCTTGCCATGATCAGGTTTAAATGGGGCAGGCTCGGAATCGGGAGCAATTCCATTTCATCACTTGCCTATTTTCTTCTTCTTCTTTCGCACCTTGAATTCCCAGTTAGGAGAAGGCGTGTGCGCTTCCTTGAAGATCTCACTAGCACGCGCTACAAGATCGGGACGAACCGCTGAGATGTCGTTCTTTTCGCCGATGTCTTTCGACAAATCGTAAATCGCAATCGGGGCATGAGGATCTTTGCTGATGCCTCGCTGAAGAGCTTTCCAGTCCCCCCAACGAGCCGCCTTTTTGCCGCCCTGCTCATAGAATTCCCAATAGAGGTAATCGTGCTCTTTTTGATCTCCGGCTCCCAGCAAGGTCGCAACCATCGAAACGCCGTCGACATCGTCAGGAATAGAAGCCCCGGCGAGTTCACAAACGGTCGGCAAAATGTCCCAGTGCGCTGAAACGTGATCAGTGACCGTTCCGGCCCTAATCTTAGCGGGCCAGCGGGCAATCATCGGGGCACGAATTCCACCCTCGGTGAGATTGCGCTTGTAACCAGTGAGGGGGCCATTGCTGTTGAAGAAATCAGGGTCGTGTCCGCCCTCTCGATGCGGGCCGTTATCAGAACTGAAGATCACGAGAGTGTTCTCATCGATTTCCAATTCTTTAAGTAAGGCCATCATCTCGCCAACCCCGTCATCGACGAGCGTCATCATACCGGCAAAGGCGGCAATGGGGTTTACGACCTTAGTCCCTGCGTATTTTCCGATTTTGTCTTCGAACTGAGGAAATTTCTCACGGAACGGTTTCGAATAGGAGTCAGGGGAATGCATCGCGGCGTGAGGAATCGCTACGGGAAAGTAGACGAAAAACGGCTCATCTTTTTTGGAGCGGATGAAATCGAAAGCCTCCTCCATGATGAGCGGGTGGGTGTAGGTCTCTCCATCCAGCTCGATGCGCTTCTCATTTTTCCAGAGGTGCGTCGGATAATAAGTGTGCGCTGCGCGCTGACAATTGTAGCCGTAGAAAAGGTCAAAATGCTCAGCTGGATCGCTCACTGATCCGGGTGCTCCGAGCCCCCACTTCCCAAAAGCACCCGTGGCATAACCCGCCTCAGAAAGAAGACGCGGGATCGTCACGATATCAGCCGGCATCGGTGCCTGTCCCTCAGGCTGCACTTCGCGATTTCCACGAACGTAGGTGTGGCCGGTGTGCTTACCAGTCATCAAAGAGCATCGCGTCGGCGCACAAACGGTGCTGCCCGAATAATGCTGGGTGAACTTGAGCCCTTCCGTCGCGAGACGATCGATGTTGGGGGTCGAGAAAAGTTCCTGCCCGTAGCAACTCAGATCGCCGTATCCCGCGTCATCGAGGAGAAAATAGATGATATTGGGCTTTTCCGCCGCAGGAGAGGAAAGCGCACCGAGCGAGAGAAACAGGACGAGAAGGAAACGTTTAGCGGATTGAAGCATAAGCCCCAATCTGGCGAAGTGAGAACGTTTCGTCAACTCGCGTTAGTCTGATAACAATTTGCCGGCAAGCTCGGCGAAAGCCTTAGAAACGGAACTCTCGCCCGGGTCCACCGTCGCAATCGGGTCGCCCTTGTCGGCCCGCTCACGAGTCGCTGGATCGAGGGGGATTTGGGCGAGCAAAGGAACGCCGAGACGTTCCGCCTCCACTCCACCGCCGCCTTCTCCGAAGATGAAATACTTTCCGCCGTGATCGCACTCGAACCAGGCCATGTTTTCAACCACTCCGGCGATGGGGACGTTCACTTTCTTAAACATCGCGGCTGCCTTTCTGGCATCGATCAGAGCGACTTCCTGCGGGGTCGTCACGAGAACAGCGCAGTCGACAGCGACAGTCTGCACGATTGTCAGCTGAATATCGCCAGTCCCGGGAGGTAAATCGAGGACGAGGTAATCCAGCTCACCCCAGAGACACTGCCTCAAAAATTGTTGAATGTAGCGTGTCGCAAGAGGTCCGCGAACGATGACAGGTGAGTCTTCCGCGAGGAGAAACCCCATCGAAATAGCTTTGATGCCGTGAGCCTCGACCGGCACAATTTCATTCTGCTCAGTCGCCAGGGGCTGCTCATCACTGGCACCCAGCATATGAGCGATGCTGGGACCGTAGAGATCGCAATCACAGAGACCTACTTTCGCACCCGTTTTGCTCAGAGCGATCGCCAGATTAGTGGCCACAGTGGATTTGCCTACGCCGCCTTTTCCACTGGCTACCGCAATGATTTTCTTCACTCCGGGAATACTGGACTGACCTGAAGCGGGATTGCCTCCGGTCACTGGATCGGGGGGATCCTGAATATCAAAATCAATCTTTATTTCCCCGACTCCGTCGAGCGTCTTGAGCGCCAATTCGATCCCCTGATGGATGGTGCGGGGAATGTTAGGATCTTTAGTGGAGATCCCAATTTTCACGGTCACGTCATTTCCGAGGACAGTGATACCTTTCACTAAGCCGAAGGAAATAATGTCCCGGCTGAATCCCGGATAATTGACCTCTCCCAATTTTTTGCGAACCAAATCTTCTGTAATCATTTTTTCTGAAGGAATCGTCTTTGTTGATAGGCCAATACGGTCGGAAGTCCAATAGAGAGGCACACGAATACAAAGAATCCAAATTTAAAGAAGCTTCATCAATCACCCAGCGCTCGAACAACCCTAAACTTTGGGATGGGAATTCCGGGCTGCCCCCCCTTTTTTTCACAGGAAACCACCGTCATCTAAGACCTCTTCGAACACTATTAACTCTCACCAGACTTTCGTGCGATCTCAGCAGCGATTTCTGATGCACCATCCTCTCCGCCCTCGCGATCGCCTCACCGCTAATCATAAGAAGCTCAATCGGCCGGTGTGTGATTCGAGACGAACAGCGCTTCGCAGATTCAAAGCCATCTTCTGACATGACGTGTGATACCAACCAAATAATTACATTGTCAGAATGAAATTATTTGGGGCTGGGAAGCAAGCGATTCGCGAAAGCTCGATTTAACGAGCCAATCATTCGTGTTAACGCAAATCAAGACAGATCATGCGATCCTGACCGCGGACAATTAGATGCCCGTTACTGAGTGCCATCGGCGACCAGTATTTGAAATCAGGCACCTTGATCGTCTTGCGACCTTCCTGCTTGGCAATCTGCTCATCCACTTCAGCTTTTTTCCCGAAAGTGTCATAGAGAGCGACTTCATCATAGCCTTTCGGGGAGGGCTTTACGACCCGCAGATAACCCACTTCGCCATCCTGAATGAGGAGATGCCCATCAACGAGAATCATATTGCCGCGCCCCATGAACGGTTCGTCGCCAGTCTGCCAAACTGTTTTCCCATCGAAATCCAAGCACATAAGACCTCCCGTTTTCCGCTTGTCTCCCTTGTGATTATCATTCTCGTTGGCGAGAAGGTAGATATGTTCACCCACCACAAACGGAGGGTGAATTTGAGTGCCCTGGATGAGGTCGTAAACCTTTTCCACTTTCCAATCGTCGCCGCTTCTAGTGACGCGCGTCATGCAGGAGCCGTTTCCATAGCCGCCTGTCAAAAACACCAATTCCTCTGTCACCTTGGTCGCAAACGGGATCGGAATTTTGTTAAAGTAGAGATCCGTTTTCCAGATCACTTTACCGGACTGAGGATCCACACTGATCGTAGTTCCCTCCTCTTTCCCTTGGCTATTCCAACTGGCGACAAAAACGAGCTGCTCGACGCCGTGCAAAGTCATCACCACAGGCGTTGAGTGCGAATCACCAAGCCCTTCGGTTTTCCAGAGCTCTTTCCCCGTATTCTTATCGAGCCCAATCAGTCCGGCATCTTCGCCCATAGCCGGGACAATGAGAACCTCGCCGACCACGAGCACACTTTGCGCCCAACCCCACTTGGGAGGTGGCGAGCCATATTCGTCCTGAATCGAGACCATCCAGTCCTCCTTATGAGACTTCCGGTTCACACGAAAAACCTGACCAAAACCGCTCACAAAATACACCGCATCATCCTCAACCAACGGCACGCCCCGGCTTCCTGCGAAAGGCAGCTTACCTGCGTATGCGAACCCGAACTCCCATTTTTCAGACCCATCAGCAAGCGAAAGACAAATGAGCCTATCTTTCTCGCCCAAATCGCGATCGACAAGAAACGCTTCATCACCGGCAATCGCCGCGCCGCCCCATCCCTCATTCAAATTCTTCTCCCAAAGCTGTTTCGGAGGATTTTTATCCCAACCACTGAGATTTAACCCCGTCTCGGAGGAAATTCCTTTTCGCGTAGGCCCTTGGAAATTAGGCCAGTCTTCGGAATGGACGAGAGAGGCGGAAAGAGCCATCACGAGAAAAAGGAGAATGATTTTCATGCCGCGAATTTGGCAAAGAGATCATGCCAATTCAACCAACAAATTCTAATGATTCGCGTCTTTCGGAAAGTTCATTCATTTGAGAGCATCACTAGTAGCTGCGACGCATGTGACTCGGCAGAATATTGAGTTCCTCCCGGTATTTCGCGACCGTGCGCCGGGCGATCTCAATTCCTTTCTCCTTCAATTCGTCGACAAGTCGTTGATCGCTAAGCGGTTTTCGGGTGTCTTCACCGGCAATGAGCTCAGCAAGCGCCTGCTTCACACTGGTGTTACTCATCGAAACGCCGCTATCCGTTTCATAGCCAGTCGTGAAGAAGTACTTCATCTCAAACACTCCGTGAGGCGTCGCCACATATTTTCCCGATACGGCACGACTCACCGTCGTCTCATGAACCCCGACAACTTCAGCGATCTGAGCCATGTTCATTGGCTTCAGACGCGCAGGGCCGTATTCAAAAAATTCAGTCTGTCTCTTTACAATCTCTATCGCAATCGACCGAATCGTCTCCTGGCGCTGATGAATGCTTTTAATGAGAAATTTACCGGAACGAATTTTATCCCTAATATAATCTCTCGCCTCACGCCCTCCATCGGAAGCCATGAGGTCTTTGTAAGAATTCGAGATCCGCAAGCGAGGCACCTGCTCATTGTGAATATCAACGGCCCACTCGTCTCCCATGCGGGCGACGGTGACATCAGGAGTCACGTAACTGTTCAAATCCGTGCTTAACCGGCTCCCCGGTTTGGGATCGAGCCGACCAATGGCTCCTGCTGCAACCGAGATCTGCTCAGGTTGAACGCTAAGCTTCTTCGCGATCTGCGGATAACGATGACGAGCAAGGTCCTCCAAATGATGATCAACAATCCTAAACTCCAGGCTGTGGTGCTTTCCAAGACGTTCCAACTGAATGAGGAGACAATCGCGTAAATCCGAAGCGCCCACTCCAGAGGGATCAAAGCTCTGAATCAGCGCACGCCCTTCATCAAGGTCATCAAAAGGAATCCCGAGGTCAAATGACATCTCCTCGAGGTCCATCTTCAAATAACCATCTTCGTCGACGTATCCAACGAGCATCTCAGCCAACTTAAGCGTCTCCTCTTTCGCCTCAGATAAATGAACCTGATTCAAAAGGTGATCCTGCAAGGTGATTGGCTCGACAATTGAGTCGATCACAAACTGATACTTCTCATCCGCATCATCGCGACGGGGAGACGCGACGCGGGCCTGGCTCATGTATTCGCGCCACTCCTCCTCCTGCTGCGACAATTGTGCGAACTCCTTGTCGAACTCCTCGTCCTCTGTCGAGCTTCCGACTTCGTCGAGAGAGATATCGGTGTTTTCCTCCTCGAGAGTGGGATTTTGAACCAACTCCTGCTGAATCAAATGCCTCAACTCCAGTGTCGGTGTCTGCAACAACTGCAAACTTTGCTGCATCTGAGGCGCGATCGCCTGCTGTTGATGCAGCGACTGAGATTGATCAAAACGCTGTTCTGGCATTGTCGTGTTGTGTCGGAGGAAGAAGCTCCTAACCGATACATACTGCAGGATAATTGATTCTCATAGCAAAAACCGCACCAATCGACGTACATTTCTCAAAAAAGTGTAATCCCAACCTCAATTCAAGGTCAAAAAGCAATCGAAACCCCAAAACCGATTTTCACGAAAATTCAATAAGCCATGATAATGCTTATGATCACGATAAATATACCGTCTAATCCTGATTGAGATGAGACAGCTAAGCGACTTTCCTATGAAAGGGATTCCCCCTTACCTTTACGCAACCGCGTTGCTTCTGCTGACAGTGTCGGCGGCTAAGCTCAAGCGGACGTCTGAACGCCGGAACTAGCTGCCGTCAATCAGCCGGCCAATCCCACCGAGCACACTGCCTTCACCTTGAGCCTTACCGCCAGCGCTCGGAGCCGCACGAATAACACGCTCGGCGAGCCGGGAAAAAGGCAGGCTCTGAAGCCAAACCTTTCCGTGACCGCTCAAAGTAGCGAGGAATAATCCCTCTCCCCCGAAGAACATTGATTTGAGATTTCCAGCCCTTTCGATGTTGTATTCAACGCCGGGAGCAAAGGCGACGAGGCACCCGGTATCGACCCGCAAGGTCTCGCCTGTCAGCTCGCGCTCAATGATCGTTCCGCCGGCGTGAAGAAATGCTTTCCCATCCCCTTTCAACTTCTGGAGAATAAACCCCTCCCCACCGAAAAAACCGGTTCCCAGCTTGCGGTTGAACGCGATCGTCACCTGCGTTCCGAATGCTGCGCAAAGAAAGGAATCCTTCTGACAGGTCACCTCCCCACCTATCGCTTTCAAATCCACCGCAATAATCTTACCGGGAAAAGGAGCCGCAAACGCAACGCGCCGCTTATGCGCTGTCCCTCCATGCGTGAAGTGGGTCATGAAAATTGACTCCCCCGTGAGCGCCCGTTTCCCCACCGCGAGAAGCTTACCCAGAACGCCTTCATTCGGCTGACTGCCATCGCCCATTTTGGCTTCGAATGTTATGTCCTCCTCGACATAGTTCATTGCCCCTGCCTCGGCTATGACGGTCTCTCCCGGATCCAGCTCAACCTCAACGATCTGCATATCATCTCCGAAAATTTCATAATCAATCTCGTGCGACGCCTGTGCCATCGGTGCTACCGCCTGAGGAACCGCAGGAGGTCCGGACGGCGCCACCGCAGAAGGACCCGCCGCACCGCCGAAAAGAGCCGGTAGCGTTTCCCCGGCCACGGACCAGTTGGCCATTCCGGAACACCAGACTCGAGTTGCCGAAGTAATCGTTCCATTCTGAACCAGCGCTGGAAGCTCCGCTTCCGTAGTCTGGAGTTGCTCGTTCGTTGCCGTAGCGTAGTGCCAAGTTTTCATATACTGTTAGCGGAATCCTACACAGAATTACGATTTGGGAAAGTAACAAAGCACTTCGCAAGCCACCAAATTCGATCTTTCCTAAAAAATAATTTCGCGATTGAAAGACGGACCGATCCGGCAAACACTACTCTTCCCCGATGCTTCGCCTTTCCTGCCATCAGACCCAACAGGGTTATGTATCCTATCTAACTCCGTTGGGAACAGCCCTCTTAGGTCTCGCAATTTTGACGCTGTTGTTCACATCGAGCTGCAAGCGCGAGAGCAAGGTGGATATTGCCACTCGCGAGAAAATTCTCCTTCTCGGAAACGGGGGCGAACCGAAGGCGCTCGACCCTCACATTGTTTCAGCGGTTGGCGACTCCAATATCCTGCGAGCCACTTTTGAGGGCCTCGTGGCCTACGATCCCGCAAGTGACATGCTGCACGAACCGGGTGTCGCCGAGAGATGGGAACCCAATCATGACTTTTCTGAATGGACTTTCTATCTCCGCAACAATGCCCGCTGGTCGAACGGGGATCCGGTCACAGCACATGATTTTGTCTACGCCTATCATCGGATTCTCCACCCGGAGATGGCAGCGCCTTATGCCTCGATGCTGTATTTCCTGAAAAACGGCAGCCCCTTCAATAGGGGGGAGCTGAAAGATTTTTCGCAAGTCGGTGTGAAAGCGCTCGACGATCACACTCTCGTTTGCACCCTCGAAAGCCCCACTCCTTTTTTTCCTGACATCGTCAAACACACGACCTGGCTCCCCGTGCATCAGCCCACTATCGAAGCATTCGGATCAATGACCGACGCCTTCACTGACTGGCAGAAACCCGGCAATCATGTCAGCAACGGCGCCTTTCAACTCACCGACTGGCGGATCAATGCCTACGTCAAAGTGAGACGCAACCCGCACTACTGGGATGCCGAAAATGTGAAGCCGAACGGTATCAATTTCTACCCAATCGACAATACATTCACCGAAGAGAAAGCCTTCCGAAATGGCCTCTTGCACTACACTTACGTCATTCCGAGCAACTTAATCCCCCGCTACGAGGCGAAGGAGGACCCCAATTTGCGCAGCGAAACTTACGCGGGGTCCTATTTCTATCGTTGCAACGTTCTCGAAGCTCCGACCGATAATCCCGACTTCCGACGCGCCCTTGCCTACGCCATCAATCAGGAAGCGATTGTCAAATATGTCACGATGGGCGGCCAGCAGCCCGCCTATGGATTCACCCCCCCGTCGGAGGCTGGTTACGATCCCCCCAGGATTATTAAATTCGATCCTGACAAGGCACGAAGTTTCTTAAGAAAAGCGGGTTACGAATCGGGTGCTGATGTGCCGGAGTTCTCCATCATCCTCAACACGAACGATGCCCACAAATCCATCGCCGTAGCAATTCAGGACATGTGGAAGAAGACGCTTGGAATCGAAAAAGTGAAGATTCAGAATCAGGAGTGGAAGGTTTTTCAGCAAACCGTTCTCGATAAAAACTTTAACGTGGCACGCGCTGGATGGATCGGAGACTTCGTCGATCCGACGACTTTTCTTGGAATGTGGAAAACGGGTGACTCGAACAACAACACCGGCTGGTCGAATCCTGACTACGACCGCCTTCTCGAAGAAAGTTCATTCAGTAGTGATACCGCGGAGCGCTACCGCCTCCTCGGAGAAGCCGAGGCGATCCTCCTTCATGAACTCCCCGTCCTCCCCATCTACTGGTACACGAGGGTCTACTTGATCCACCCGGATGTAAAAAACTGGAAACCGCTTCTACTCGACAATCACCCGTATAAACACATCGACCTCGTTCGGGACAAAGAAGCTCTAATCGGAAAGGAGGCGCCTTAATGGAAACCTTGCGCTTCGTTCTCTCACGATTCGGGCAGTCGCTTTTCGCCCTGCTTTGCATTGTCACGATCACTTTTTTCCTCGCGCGAATTGCTCCGGGGGGGCCCTTTCTCGATGAGAAAGCAGTGCCGGCGCATTTGCTGGAAAAGATGAATACCAAGTATGGCTTCGACGAGCCTCTCATCGTTCAATACGGCCTCTATCTCGGCAACCTCATTCAGGGAGATCTTGGCCCTTCATTCGGTAACAAGGGATTCTCAGTCAACGAGATCATCGCTCAGGGACTCCCCGTCTCCTTCATGCTCGGGTTTTTCGGGCTCGGAATCGCACTCATCATCGGCGTCCCCATCGGCGTCTTCGCGGCCGCGAGGCGCAATACCGCGATCGACTATGTGCTCATGACCGTGGCAATGATAGGCATCTGCCTGCCTACTTTTGTCATCGCTCCACTGCTGGGTGAATGGTTCGCGATCGAACTGGGTTGGTTCGACGTCGCGCTTTGGGAAAACAGTTCCGCGTGGTTTCTCGGGGCATTGACACTCGGGCTTTACTACTCGGCTTACATTGCCAGACTGACCCGCGGCAGCATGCTCGATGTCCTCAGCCAGGATTACATACGTACGGCTCGCTCCAAAGGGGTTTCGCCCTTCAAAGTGCTTTTCAAACATGCCTTTCGAGGCGGCATCACTCCGGTCGTTGCCTATCTCGGCCCCGCGCTGGCAGGGCTTTTGGGCGGCTCCTTTGTCGTTGAAACCGTCTTCGGACTTCCCGGCTTGGGACAGCATTTTATTAAAGCGGCCACGAATCGCGATTATTGGCTCATCAACGGAACGGTGACGGTTTTTGCCGTGCTCATTCTCGTGATGAATTTCCTTGTCGACGTCATTCAGGCGTGGCTCGATCCCCGCACCAAATCCCTAGGATAAGCGATGACATCTATTGCCCCACGTCATCAACAGGAAATTGAGAAAGGCTCGTCTCTGGGACGGGACGCCTGGTTCCGCCTTCGCAAAAACCACCTCGCGATGGTGAGCCTTTGCTTCTTCGTTCTCATCGTCCTCATTTGCTTTCTCCTGCCGCTTTTACCGGGGATCCCGAATCCCAACATCACCCATCCCGAGTTGCAATCGTTGCCCGCTTTCTCAGCCGCCACTTCACTCAGCGGTGATGAAGTTTACTACCTCCTCGGAAGCGATCATCTCGGACGCGATCTTTTTGCCCGCATCCTCTACGGAGGACGCATCTCTCTCGCGGTCGGCTTCATTGCCACGGCTGTATCGCTCACAATCGGACTTTGTTACGGAGCTGTTTCCGGGTTTATCGGCGGTCGTCTCGACTCGATCATGATGCGGATCGTGGATATTCTCTACGCACTCCCCTTCATGATCATCGTCATCATTTTGACGACTTACATCACCGCCTTCGAGGACGTCCGAGTCATTAAATATCTCAACGAACTCTTTGGGAACACACTCTGGTTGCTCTTTGTCTGCATCGGCGCGGTGGAATGGCTCACGATGGCTCGAATCGTACGCGGTCAGGTCATCTCCCTGAAAAATCAGGAATTTGTCGAAGCGGCACGAAGCCTCGGGCTTTCGAACGCGCGTATTATTTTTCGTCACCTTATCCCCAACACGATCGGGCCGGTCATTATTTACACGACGCTCACGGTGCCGGCAGTGATGCGGCTCGAGGCGATTCTCAGCTTCCTCGGACTCGGCGTCCAACCACCGGATGCCAGCTGGGGATCTTTGATCAAAGAAGGCGCCGACCGCATGGCGAGCGATCCCGGTCTTCTCGTCTACCCCGCGATTGTCTTCGGGCTCACTCTTTTCAGCCTCAACTTCCTTGGCGATGGCTTGAGGGATGCGCTCGACCCTAAGAGCTCGAAGGACTGAAGCGACCCCGCATCTGAGTCACCAAACTCACTTTTGCCCACCTTTCGAACGATTTGATTTACTTTGTGTTTACATGGTAAAACAAATTTGATATAAGCGAAGGATGATAGCGTCATCCCTGAAACCCAAGTCACTTCCCGGTCACTTCGTCCGGGCTTTCACCCTCATTGAACTCCTCGTCGTGATCTCCATTATCGGACTTCTCGCGTCAATGATGTATGCCAGCGTCCCTGGAATCATGAATAAGGTGAAGAGAACGAGAACCGAAAATACGGCGATCAACCTTCGCAACGCGATCAACTCCTACTTCACGGAATACCGGAAATTTCCCTACCACTCGAGCCCTCGCGACAACGCGACGATTCGTCTCGTAACCGATTCCGAGTTAATGGACGGCCTTTGCGCCTCCCCTTCGGAAGTCACCAAAGGCGGCCTTAACCCGCGCGGAATTGTATTTTTCTCAGACAGAAACGCCAGACCCATGGGGAACGGAAAATTTCATAGTGGCATGCGAATCGATGAAAGCGGCAGCACAACCCTTTATGATGCCTGGGGTGAGTTCTATGAGGTCGCTCTTGATGGCGACAACAACGGCCGCATTGCCACCCCCGAATGGGATCGAAACAATACATCTTCGGAAATTACGCAATCGATTCTCGTTTGGAGTAACGGCCCCGATAAGGAAATCGACGGGGAAAGAGACGACAATATTACCGGTTGGTAAGTCGTTCCAAAACACGGCACCGATTGTATCGGACACAAGCCGGAGTCTCATTCATTCTAGGTGCATGAATGAGACCGAAATCAGAGTCATAACCATGTCAGCCCTACTCTTTCTCGGCTTGATGCGTTGGACTCATCGAAACTGGGGAAAAGCGATCATGGCCACAATTTCCGCACCTCTCGTCGTGGCTCCCTTAGCAGGTGTTTCTTACCTGGGTTTCGGCATTCTGTTCAAATTTATCAATGCCGTGCTCGGTGAGCTTATTCCTATCCATGTCATTTCAACCATTGCAGGAATGGGAACCCTCCTTGTCTTACTGACTCTCACCTTTCTCTATTGCCGGGATCAGCGGCATTTGAGCCAAATCGTGAACGGTCCTGGCTTGGGCGTTATTCCCAGCAATTCGAGGCCCAGCCTAAACGCGAGGAGCTGCCTCAAATGACTTTTCTGACAGTCTCAACAAAGGGGTGCCTGAACGTGCTATACAGTTCGTCTCTTTTCTTGTTGCAACTCTGTCTCAATTAGAAGAACATTGACTACGATGCCAAACACAATCGCAGAAGATCTGACCGTCGACAGCCTGCAGAGCTTATCTCAGGTTCAGGTAGGTTATGACTTCCAGATTAAGGTTCTGGACGGCCCAGGCTGTGATCAGCTCCGCAAACTGGGATTTTGCGAGACGCTCCAAGTTCGCAAACTGGCGAACGGCCGAAACCTTATTTGCAACGTCTGCGGCACCAGAATGGCGGTGAGCAGCGAATTGGCAAAGCAGGTCAAGGTGACTCCTCTCAAAGTCGGAGTCTAAAATCTCTTCAATGGACTCCGCTCAAGAGACTGTTGCCCTCGCTGGTAACCCAAATTCGGGTAAAACCACTCTTTTCAATGCCCTCACCGGATCATCGGCCAAAGTCGGTAATTACGCCGGCGTCACCGTGGATCTAAAGCGCGCGGAATTTCACACTCCCCACGGTCGAAAGCTTACACTTCTTGATTTGCCGGGATGCTACGGCCTCGACGAATCCTCCCCCGATCAGGAAATTGCACGATCGGTTCTCAACGGCAGTCACGTAAAATGCCCGAAGCCTGACCTTGTTGTTTCCGTCGTCGACGCCTCAAACCTCGAGCGACACCTCCAACTCACGCTTCAGATCATCGAACTGGACATTCCTGTCGTGGTCGCGCTGAACATGGTTGATATGGCCGAGAAATCGGGACTGCGCCTCGATCCGGTTAAGTTGAGCGAAGAACTGGGAGTCCCCGTCGTTCCCATTCAGGCAAACAAAGGCAAGGGCCTTGTTGAGCTAAAGCAGGCCATGGCCCACCCCTTTCCTCCCGCCGCGGAGCCAGGCTGGAAAGTCGGAGATGAGCAGGAACGTCGCAAATTTGGATTGAACGTCGCGCAAATCGCCGCGCGCCGACCCAATCAGCAGTCCAGCAGTGTTTCCGATAAAATTGACTCTATCGTCCTGCACCCGGTTCTCGGGTGGGTTTGTTTCCTTGGAATTATGTTCGCCCTTTTCTGGTCGATTTTCTCTTTCTCAGGCATTCCCATGGGCTGGATCGAAAGCCTGCAGGACTTTCTCGTGGGCCAAGTCGAGGGTGCGATCGCGGAAGGCGATTTCAGTGACCTCATCACCCATGGAATCATTGAAGGTGTCGGTGCCGTCGTGATTTTCCTGCCTCAGATTTTGATGCTTTTCTTTTTCATCGGCCTCATGGAAAGTTCGGGCTACATGGCAAGGGCTGCCTATCTCATGGATGGGTTTATGTCGAAAGTGGGCCTTAGCGGAAAGGCCTTCCTCCCGCTTCTCAGTTCCTTTGCCTGCGCCATCCCCGGCGTCATGGCGACACGAACGATTGATTCGGCGAAGGAGCGACTTGTTACCATTTTTGTGGCCCCGTGGATGAGCTGTTCAGCGCGACTCCCGGTCTATCTGCTACTTGTCCCGATGCTGCTTGGCGGCAGCGAAGGTGGCTCCACCCAGGCCGCGATTTTTATGGCTATTTATATCCTCGGGACGCTTTCGGCCTTTCTTGTCGCCCGGGTTTTGCGTGGAAAACTAGGTCCCGATGAAGTCGAACACCATTTCATGCTCGAGCTGCCTCCCTACCGCTTTCCGCAGTGGAGCTACATTTTCCGACACGTCCTCGATCGAGGATGGGCCTTTCTCAAGAATGCAGGAACCATTATTCTTGCGATCATGATTCTCCTTTGGGCCGCCTCGACCTACCCCAAGCTGGACAGCGATGATCCCGCCAAGCAACTTGCACACACCGTCGTCGGGCGAATCAGTGCCGCGATTGAACCCATCGTTAAACCTCTTGGGTTCGACGGGCGCACCGGAACGGCCATCCTGACCTCATTTGCGGCGCGTGAAGTCTTTGTCGGCTCAATGGCTCAGCTGTTTCAGGTCGAAGAGAGCGAGGAAGATACCGAAACCCGCTCCCGAATTCGCGATCGCCTCGCCAGCGAAACCTGGGCCGACGGGAGGAAAATGTTCAGTCCCGCTGCCGTGATTTCACTTTTGATTTTCTATATCTACGCCCTGCAATGCTTGCCAACGACCGCCGTGGTGGCACGGGAAGCAGGCTCCTGGAAATGGGCGATTGGGCAGTTTGTCTTTATGACCGTGTTTGCAGGGGTCGCCTCACTCATTGCCTTCCAGACGATTTCATTCTTCACGAGATGATTTGATATGGAGGACTGGCAATCTCTCGCAGCAATTGCCACCGTGGTCATTACGATCATTATCCTCCTGATAAAGGCGAATAGTGGCAAAGGCGGGGGCGGGGGCTGTGGCAGTTGCGGTGACGGGAAGTGTGATTAGGAATCAGAGCAAGCGGAATGCATTTCATTCCGCTACACCAGATGCCCCGAAGTCCAGTTTCTGCAATTTTTCGCAGCAAACAGCAGCCCGACTCACTCGGGAAAAACCCACTCGTATGAGTCGGTGTGGGAGAAGATCTCGCTGCGAATTTGCTGACAAAGACCGGGCATCCCGGGGAAAAGAGTGCGCGCATCCACTCCCATCGTCGCAAGGCGACCACGAAGGTGCGACTTCTCCTCCGCTGGAATGATCAGCTTAGCGAGGTTTAGCCTTTCACTACCCAGCTCAAAAAGCTCTTCGAAACTCTCTGCGGTCGCATCTTCCTGTGGCAGGGGATGGGAAAGATAACAGGTTTTCTGATTCAACATCGCCGGCGTCGTGTTCTGAGGACGATAGAGCCGGGCTTCTTCAGGAACCTGCTCGTAGTCGTGAGAAATAGTGAAACTCGCCTCACCGGGGAGAATCCGCCAAACCGCACCATCCTCATTCGCAGTGGTCTCTTCCGTCGCAAAATACAAAGCAACCAGCGCATTCTCCGACCAGGCCGAAAGCCTTGTCGGCAACCCGGCATGCTGCCCAACCGACATCCACTCAAGTTCGCTGTCAGGTTTGAAACCAATTTCCCCTGTCCCGCGCTGCTTGAGCGAGATCATAAAAGCCGCTTCAAGCTCAGCCCATGAATCAAATTCAGTTGAAGCAACCTCCTCACGAAAGAGCGACGGAAGGATCTTCCAATCAACATTGGAATGGCCGCGATAAACCGGAATTCGCTGAAATCCCAGGGTCGGCACCATCTCCTGGATGAAGTCTTCGATGCTACTAATCGTAATTATCTCAATTTCTTTCATCCTATAATCTCAATTTAAGCTCGCGTTTTAAAATTAATGAGGGATATTTACAAAACAAAGCAAAATTCCTTTAAATTTCTCATTTTACTCTCACTCTTGTAAATTATTTCTCATCTTTGAGAACAAATTGCAAACAAAAAACGCCGTTTAACGATATTAACTTGTGATCCGAATGAGTAACCCATCCCTAGAAGACTTCGCTTCATTGATCCCCCAGCTCGAATTGAGCGATCTGCGGGCGTTGGAGATGGCGACAAAGGTCGCCATTCAGATGCGATCTCAAGGTGATCTCACGATTGACTCGCCGAATCGAGTCAGCAGTGACGAAGAGGGTCCAGGGCTCAATGATCAGGCCGAAGCGATCCTGAGTGGCATTGACGAGTTTGAGCTCACTCTCGCCGACCAGGCACTGCTCGCCTCGTTGATCCTTGGAGAGAAATACCACCAGGATGCTTTCTCAAGTCGTGACATCAACGATATCATCGAGGAATGCGGCCGCCCACGCGTCGCGCACATCACCTCTGCCATCGCAGGCCTTACGAGTCGCTCCTACCTCGTTGGCGAGGACAACAAGTCGCTCAAACTTTCCAAAGAAGGGAGAGCCAAAGCACGTAGCCTCATCGGAATGGTGAAACGCAAAGCCGCCGCCTAAGTGACGACGCGGTGAGAATCTAGCGCTTCTATTGCCGCGGCGACAACTTGCTGCTAGCCGCAAACTGATAGGGTTATGAATCAAACCACTCTTGCCAACGTCGAGATTCCTTTTTTCCGACTCGTCGGAATCATCATTAAGTTCATTCTCGCTTCGATTCCCGCGATGATCTTCGCTTACGTCATTTTCGCGTCTATATCCGTGGTGCCTTTCATGATCTTTGGCGGTGTTCTGATCGGGTCCGGCGTCTTAGAGGATCGTCTCTCTCCTGCAACTCCGGAACTTCCGGAGCGAGCTGCGCAGCCTCAAGCAGAGTGACAATAGGGAGGGGAAACTCGTCTCAAATATTATTTTCATCTCAAGAAAATCGGGAGATATTCCCTTCCGATATCGATCCCACTATCATGGCTAAGAAAACCACACAAAAGAAGAAGGCTTCCCCGAAGAAATCCGCTGCAACGAAAACGATTCAGGCACACCGCCAGTTTTCATCACCGATGCTGGACGGACCCGATAGAGCGCCGAGCCGTGCGATGCTTCATCCGGTCGGCTTCACCAATGCCGATTTTCAAAAGTCCATCATCGGGATTGCTTCAACCTGGAGCATGGTGACGCCCTGCAACATGCACATCGACAAGCTTGCCAAAGAGTCAGTTAAAGGCGCTGATGCGGCAGGGGGCAAAGGGGTAGAGTTCAATACAATCACCATCTCTGACGGCATCTCGATGGGAACCGAGGGGATGAAATACTCCCTCGTGAGTCGGGAAGTAATCGCAGACTCAATCGAGACGGTAGTGGGTTGCGAAGGCATGGATGGCGTTGTCGCAATCGGCGGTTGTGATAAAAACATGCCCGGCTGCATGATGGCAATCGCACGCATGAATCGTCCCGGAATTTTCGTTTACGGCGGAACGATCAAGCCAGGTTGCTTCAAGGGAGAAGACGTCGACATCGTTTCCGTTTTCGAAGCAGTGGGACAGCACAGTGCGGGTAAAATAGATGATGAGACACTCGAAGGCATCACCAAAACGGCGATTCCGGGACCGGGTTCCTGTGGCGGCATGTACACCGCGAACACAATGGGAAGCGCGATCGAAGCCCTCGGCATGAGCCTTCCGAACAGCTCGGCACAGGCTGCCGTGAGCGATGAAAAGCTGATGGATTGTTTTGACGCCGGCGCAGCCGTCGTCAACTTGATCAACAAAAACATTCGTCCGCGCGACATTATGACGAAGAAAGCCTTCGAGAACGCGATCACGGTAACGATTGCTCTCGGCGGCTCGACCAACGCCGTGCTGCATCTCCTCGCGATTGCGAGTGCAGCGGAAGTGAAACTTTCCATCGACGACTTCACCCGCATCGGAAAACGCGTCCCCGTGATCGCTGACCTCAAGCCAAGCGGAGCAAACGTAATGATGAAGCTCGTCGAAATCGGAGGCACCTTACCACTCATGAAAATGCTGTTGAACGCCGGTCTGCTTCACGGTGATTGCATGACCGTGACCGGCAAGACAGTGAAGCAAAACCTCGCGAAAGTGAAAGCGAGCTACCCGGCCGGCCAAACCGTGATCCGTAGTGTCAAAAATCCGATCAAAAAAGAGAGCCACCTCGTCATTCTTTATGGCAACCTCGCCCCTGAAGGTGCCGTTGCGAAGATCTCTGGTAAGGAAGGCCTTATCTTCAAAGGAACTGCCAAGGTTTATGATTCAGAAGAGAAAGCGATGAGCGCCATTCTCGGCGGAAGAATCAAAAAAGGCGACGTCATTGTCATTCGCATGGAAGGCCCCAAAGGCGGCCCGGGAATGCGGGAGATGCTCGGGCCGACCGGTGCGATCATGGGAGCCGGACTCGGAAAGGATGTTGCTTTGATCACCGATGGTCGTTTCTCAGGCGGAAGCCATGGTTTCGTAATTGGACACGTCACCCCCGAAGCCTTTGTCGGGGGACCGCTTGCCGTGGTGAACAATGGAGATCAAATCACGATCGATGCAGAAACTCGCAAGATGACCCTGCACATCACGAAAAAGGAAATGGCAAAGCGTCAGAAAAAGTGGAAGCAGCCTAAGCCGCGTTACACAACTGGCGTTCTTGCCAAATACGCGAAACTCGTAAACTCCGCTTCACAGGGCGCTGTTACCGATGCGGATCTTTGACGGAATTTAGAGAAACGGCGCAACCTCACTCGATGTGTCGTTGCGCCTTTTTTATTTGGTAATCAGCGAGATTACCAAATAAACCGGTTCTTTCCCTATTTCAAAGGAACAGGCCTCAAACTTGGGCTTTCCTCGTGGGATTTTCTTGAGCACCGAGAACGCGAGCGGCTCTTTCGGGATGCCGAGGAAATTGCGGTCAAGCTTGCCGTTTTCATTCAGATCCTGAATGACAGCAATCGCATATTTACCAGGCTTCAGATCCTTGAAAACCACGACCTGATCTTCCTCAGTCGTCAGTTTAATTTTGGGGGACTCTTCCATCGGCGAGGCCGTGAAAGAGTCAGCCGTTGCATAAATCCCGACAAGTAGATCCCCTTTCGCACCGGGAATATCCGAGATGCGAACGGTGAGCGTAGCGGCTGCTGCCTCTGTGTAAAACACAGTGGTTGAGGCGAGCACGAGTAGACCCAAAAATAACTTCATAGAAATAGATACACCTTTAGAATCAACTCGCTCGTTCAGATTTAAAAAAAGCAGGCTCCTATCTCCCACGTTTTCTCTTATCTTCCCGCCAAATCACCGCCCCAGCAAGGTCTCGACCGCTTCGACCGAGAGCCCCTTTACCGGAAGATCATACCCAAGCGTGTCGTAGTTCGGTTCGAATCCGCCACCGTCGACGTCGATAAAGATGGGGTTGTTGTACGCACACGGCTGATAAGACGCCTGCGTGCTGGTTCCGAATCCCTGTTGCAGTGTCTCATTCTCTCCGATTGCGACGACGATAAGGTGAGCATCCTCACTGAGATTCATAGTGATCGTTTCCTTGAACTTCACGGGCGAATTCTTCTCCCCAAACATCTCAGGGTTACTCTCACGAGTGTAGTTGTATCGAGAATCCTGGCGGCCATTCACAAGCACCTGAACCCGATCGATATCAAGCCAATTGGAACACTGAACGTCCACCTCCAGAAGCACTTTACCACTGCTGCGCTCGTGCCCTCCCGCAATCGTTCCCATTCCGGTCATCACTTTCAAAAAGGGGCCGCTCGAGACAATCATTCTACCATTTTTTGCCTGCGCTGAAACGTCTCGCCAATCGATTTCCGCAGGATCATCCGAAGGGCTTGGAAGATAAGTTCTCCAACTGCCGACGCCATTCCCATAAACGTGGTGTGAATCAGCCACTCCAATCCCCCATACATCAAGCCCCTGGTTTAACAATTGCAGCCAAATGAACTCGCGATGGTAACTCACCTGCTTGCCCAGTCCGGTGCGTGCTTTCCCAATTGAGAATGGTGCCTCGGCAAGAATGTTGGTGCCCCGGTAGTTCTGCGTCTCAAGCCCGTCGAGGAGATTTCCGAAGTACGCATACCCCCCATCCGCTCGACCGTCTCCGTTTCGGTCAATAAAATTTTCGGTCATGTCAGGATGATTCACATGAACCCAGCGGTCAGGCTCCTCCCCCTGAAAATCGCGCAAAACAATAGCGTTCAATCTCGGATCCTTCTGCCATACGGGAGCACCACCATCCTGCTTCATGGGTTCGGGTTTTAGCGGGAAGGTATTGAAATGTGCCCCTCGTCCAGTCAGCTCCATTCCAGGAATCGTAGCGAGAAAAGGAGTGAGCCCCAACTCAGCAATCTGAGGCGCCCAGTCGTAAATCCGATTGTGCTCTGTCGTGGGCGCAAATTCAATATGCTCCGCCGCGAGATTGATGAGCCGATCCGGCGTCCCGCAAGTGTTATCCCCGCTCGGAGTTGAGTGATTGTGAAAGTCGGCAGAAATCCATCCGTCGGTCCGAACCGTCCTCTCGAGCTGCCCCTCAAAGGTCACCACCTCGCCGGAAGCAAGCGTAACATCCCTCGTGATGGCATCGAACTCCGGCCCCCGAGTCACGACAATTCGATATTCACCCACTGGAAGTGGCGCCATAAAATCACCGGTCTCAGAATGCCACTGATCAACGCAACCATGTGCCCGGTCCGTGGGGCCTAGATTGATCGCCGCGGTGCCTTTGCGAGGATGAAACTGCACTTTACAGGGCGTATCGTCCCCATCGTCTCCGACGATCTTAAACTGAATGGCGGAGCGCTTCGTCATTTCGCACTTCCACTCACTCACCTTGTCTAAAGTAATAGCGAGGCTCTGCGAAACGGACTCGCGCCCAATGTCCTCTGCGGTCGCTTCAAACTCCCCTGCAAGAAAAGCAAATTCAGCGACGCCTTCCGCATTGGGATAAGCAGGCACCGCCGGTGCATCTCCCACTTTAATCGAGACTTTAGCATCCGTGACGGGCTCTTTATTCGGAGAGGAGAACGTGACTTTGACGTCGCCTATCGATTTCGCATCGCGGAACGATGCGACCACCCCCACCGCGGCGGCGGGAGACTCTGCCACCGCAAAAAATCGAGCAAGCTTCATCTTTTCGCCGGGGCGAAGCGTTACCGAATTCCCCGCCGGAATCGTGCTTCCTCCGTCCTCGACCCAGGCAAAGGCGTAGCCGCATTTGTGAGCCGGATCGATCGCATCGGCCCATTGGATGCCTTTGACATTCCCTTTTACTCTCATCTGCGTCCAGAGATCCTGAACCGAAACCTTCTCCTCTTTGTCCGTTTCATTCCGAAGGTGCGTTTCGATTAAGATCCCCTCCCAGCCGTCCTCCAATAGGTAAAGGTGCTGCCTCGATATTCCGTCCTTCTTCGCTGCCGTCACCATCGTCTCGACTCCGACGCGCTGCCGCTTCGATCCGATGTATGGCTTCACATAGTTGACGGGGCCCTTCTGATTTGCCGGACAAAAAATCGTGATTTGATCGTTGTTTCGCCCCCTGAGCGTCAGATCGTAGAGACAACCCGGAGTCTCATTCCCCTCACCATAAAAAGCGCTCATGTTAGGACGGCGGAGCGGTAAATTTCCTGAGATGACCGCTTCGATACGATCGTTTCTCAAAACGAAATCACCGACAATCCCATCCGCTTCTTTTCCGCCCGGGAGAATCTCGAATTGCTCTTTACCTATCTCAATAACTTCAACTCCGGCAGCCCTGCTCGCTTCGCCCGCGAGGAGTGCCAGGTGATGACGACCCTCGACGAGCGGTTTTGCATCCTTGGCAGAAATCAATGCAGGGGGATTTTTTACCTCAACCACTTTTTGCACCACCTCTTGCGCTGAAAGAGGAAATCCAACAGCAATGAGGCACGGGAGAATGAAAAACGATCCGAAACAAGTCTTGTTCATAGAGAGGATCTTCATGATTTTCAGACCCTCGCGACAAGACAATTTCCGCCCTGACCGCGTGAACCACAGACGCGCCCAATTCATCACTTGAAAGCAAAATCCCTTTCAGGTTAACCTACCCATCATTATGCCCTTTCCCTCTCCGCCCCTAGACGGCGAGCTGTGTCGTCAACGTCAGCAAAGATTGCGCCACTACCTCGCAGAGAAAAATCTCGAAGCCGCGATCTTTTTCAATCGCCATTACGTCTACTCGCTATCCGGATACTGGCACGAACAGCCACTCACCCCGACCGCCATAGTCGTGAAACGAGATGGTGACACGACCCTCTTCACCCACGACGAATCGGCCGTCGCACCTGCCGCTGATCACAACGTCACCTATATTCCCAACCATCTCTTCACTCTAAAACCCAATCTCAGCGGTTGCTTGGCAGAGGTCTTGAACCCTCTTCTCAAGGGCATCCAGTCAGCAGGGACCGAAGAGCAAACCCCGGTGGCTTTACTCGAGGGCCCGGAATGCACCGACATCTCCGAGGACTACCAATACCTGCGACGGAAAAAGGATGCCGACGAAGTCGCTGCCTTCGAATTCACGATTCGATGCGCCGAACGTGCTTATGCAACGGCCCAGCAAGTCATCGAACCGGGTGTCACCGAAGTGGAAGTGATGGCCGCGATGCAGGAATCAGCGACCTTTGAAGCGGGAGAGTTTCTCTCCGGATGGGGGCAGGATTTCCAATGCGGTGGCCCCGGAGGCTTTGCCCGCCATCGTCGCAAGGTTGAAGCCGGAGAACTTTACGTCCTCGATCTGGGAGTGGGAGTTCGTGGCTATCGAAGCGATCTCTGCCGCACCTTCTCCGTCGATGGCAATCCAACCGCAAAACAGCAGGAGGCACACGCCCATATCGTCGAGGTGATGACGATGGGGGAATCGCTCCTTCGGCCCCGCCAATCTTGCAAAGAGATGTATGAAAAGGTCAACGCCCAACTCGATGGGTGGAATCGCTACCAGTTTTTCCATCATGCCGGACACGGGGTAGGGCTCGATGCCCATGAGGTGCCGCGCATCAATCCCGCTTGGGATGACACCTTTGAAGTGGGCGATCTTGTTGCCTTTGAACCGGGGCTTTACGGTCCGGAACTTCGGGGCGGAATACGACTCGAAAACAATTACCTGATTACGGAAGACGGCTTCAGACAACTCTCCCACTACCCGCTCTCCCTCACTTCGACCTCCGCTTGACGCCTCCCCACTCTGGCCGACACTTCGGCGGCCGACGTGTCGGCGACCGCCGCTTCGGCTCTCAAGAAAACACCCACTTACCCTCTATGTCACAGGAACCCGTTTTAATCGCCGGAGAATGGCGAAGTTCAGATTTCACAGGAACCTTTCAAGCGGATAACCCCGCTACGAAAGAAGCCCTTGATGCCGTCTATCCAATCAGTTCGTGGGCGGATTGTGATGCCGCACTGGCATCTGCAGCTGAAGCATTCGAGATCCTGAAGGAAACTTCCGGAGACAAAATCGCGGAGTTTCTTGAAGCGTTCGCTGCGAACATCGAATCGCGTGCCGAAGCCCTCGTCGAGATGGCCCGACTCGAAACCGCTCTGCCCGTCAGCCCCCGTCTCGCCGACGTTGAACTACCGCGCACCACCGGCCAGCTCAGGCAAGCCGCTGCCGCCGCCCGTTCCGGTAACTGGAAACAACCGGTGATCGACTCGGCAAACAATATCCGATCCTGCTATGGAGCGATCGGCCCCGTCTGTGTCTTCGGCCCCAACAATTTCCCATTCGCGTTCAACAGCGCCGCAGGAGGTGATTTTGCCGCCGCGATTGCCGCCGGTAACCCCGTCATCGCGAAAGCCAACTCCTCTCATCCCGGCACCACCAAACTGCTCGCCGAAGCCGCCTTTGATGCCTCGCAATCGACAGGAATGCCTGCCGGCACGATTCAGCTAATCTATCGCACCAACCATAACATCGGAGGTCAGATGGTGACCGATGACCGCATCGGAGCGACCGGATACACCGGAAGTCGTGGCGCAGGACTGAAACTGAAGGAGGCCGCCGACGGAGCCGGAAAACCGATCTATCTCGAACTCTCAAGCGTGAACCCGGTCGTGATTCTCCCGGGACTGCTCGATGCCAAATGCGATGCACTCGCAGAAGAATTCGCCGGCAGCTGCCTCATGGGCACCGGACAGTTCTGCACCAATCCGGGCATGGTATTGCTCATCAAAAGCGACTCAGCGGAGCGCTTTATTAGGGACGTGACCGAGCGCTTCGAAGGAGCGGCCGTCGGAACATTGCTTTCCGGCGCCGTCGAAAAATCTCTTCACAAGAGCCACGAACTTCTCACCGGGGGAGGCGCTGAAACCTGCTGTGGCACCGGCGAAGGAAGTGGCTCAGGCTATTGCGTCGCGAACACCCTTTTTCAAGTATCCGGAGAAGTCTACCTCAGAGATCCTGAAACGATGCAGACCGAGGCATTCGGTAATTCCGCGATCATTGTCGTCGCCGCAGACCTCGCAGAAGCAACCACGATACTGGAAACGATGGAGGGAAATCTCACCGGTTCGATCTACTCCGATGACTCCGAGGCGGATGAAACCGCCTACGGGAAGCTTGCTCCCATCCTTCGTCAAAAAGTAGGACGTCTTCTCAATGACAAAATGCCAACAGGCGTCGCCGTCTCACCGGCGATGAACCACGGCGGCCCCTATCCCGCGACCGGACATCCCGGCTTCACCGCCGTCGGAATCCCCGGCTCTCTCCTCCGATTTGCGATGCTTCAGTCTTTCGACAACGTGAGACCTCATCGTCTCCCCGCCATCCTTCAAGACGGCTACAGCGGCCCCGCCCAACGATTAATCGACGGCGTCTGGAGCTGAGGTCGGATTGACGAAATCAGCTCAAAACAGCCCCCTAACAGGGTTAGGTCATCGATCTAACCCTGTTGAGGCAAAGCGCCTAACCTTATAAGGTTGTCTGGCTTAACCCTCTTAGCTGAGGTTAGGCACATGGGTCATCGTCGCAACCGCCGTCAGGATGCCAATACGGTCACTTCTTGTTCAATGCGTGCCCCCTTGCGTTGAGCCTCTTCCAAGTCATGCTCGGCTTGCAAACCGACCCAAAAAGCGGCTGAAGTTCCAAAGAACTTGGCTAATCGAAGCGCAGTCTCCGCAGTGACGCTTCGTCTGCACTTGGTGATCTCAGTGAATCGTGACGCCGGAATAGCGGTCGCCCGCGATACCTCGGCAAGAGTCAATGCGATCGGCTGGATAAACTCCTCGAGAAGGATTTTGCCGGGATGAATTAGTGGCAGTATGTCTTCACTCTTCATAATTCTTAATCGTAGCCCACGATTGAAACTTCACTAGCGTGCCCGTCCTTCCACTTGAAGATGATGCGCGATTGCTGATTGATTCGAATACTCCAAAATCCTTTCAAGTTTCCTTTCAATGGTTCCAACCGGTTTGCAGGAGGAGCCCGTAAATTCTCGGGGCTCCGTGATTGATTGAATGATCATTCGTAACTTCCGACGCGCTCGAATCTGAATGTCGCGGGGAAGCTTTCGAGAACGCCAGCCCGAATAGATCGTCTCCGTCTCTGAGTCTCCGAACGGCTCAATCACCATTTTCGCTAGCCCACTCGAAAAAATTATGTCGGGCGTAATTAAGATCCTCGTAATTCCTTAGGCTCATGGAAATAGGATGTTGCCCCAATGGTTCAACTGTCCCTCCGGGGGGGGGGCTTACTGTCCACGAGTCCCAGAGGGATTATGTCTCAGCCCAGGGTTCTTGAAACCCTGGGATTAAACGGGAGAATAAACGTGAACTCTGAAGGAGTTCTATAATTCGAGTCGCCAAACGCGCACCATCGACCGGACACAACCCACTTTGGGGTTGGCTTCCGCATCCTCAATTTCCCTGGGGTTGCAAGAACCCCAGGCTAGAATACGGAATACCTTTGGCATTCTTTTTTGGTGTCGGCTTAATTTCGACAGGGAATAATCCACCCGTTTCCATGAATTCCTTAACCTCGATCCACTTGTGTTTCATCGCTTTTACCAACGCCGAAATCTCCGATTTCAGACGACCCCGATTAATAGTGCGTGGAAATGTGCGCTGCGCGTAAAGCCTCTTCTTCTCTGGGGTCGACTGAACCCCTAGCGTTGCAACAAGGCGAAAGAACGCTTCATCCTGAGACTTGCCTCCGTTCTTCTGAAGCAATCCCCAAAGCACTACTCCCCCCGCTCAAAGAGACTCCCAAACGGTTGGTAGTTGTGATAGGGCACCGCTTTCTGTTGCCAGCCGTCGACTTCTTTGTCGTAATTTTTCCTCATTTTCTCAAGGACGGAACGGTGAGCGGGATTGCTGATTTGATTCTCGAGTTCGTGGGGATCTTCGCTCGTGAAGAAGAGCTCTTCGGTCGCTTCGTAACCGCCTTCGCTTGATGGCCAGTAGATGTACTTCCAGTCTTTCGTGACCACCCCGAGGCTGTGAACCTCTTTCGGTCCCCACACATTAATGAGCGGCAACTGCGTGTGAGTCGTCGCTCCCGGATCATTGTAGAGGGTGAGCAGGCTTTTCCCGTCGATGCCCTTTGGCTTTTTGAGCCCGGCAAGTTCCAACAGGGTCGGATGAAAGTCGACGTTGCCGGTCAAGGCGTGACAACGAATCTCCTTTCCTGAATTCTCATGTCCGGGCAGATAGATGATCAACGGCGCCCGTGAGGCCTCTTCGTAGGGCAAGACTTTGGATCCATAGCCGTGTGAACCGCAAAGAAAGCCATTGTCGGAAGTGTAGATGATCGCCGTATTCCCTTCGACGCCCGCCTCCTTCACCGCCTCCCGAACCATTCCGAGAGCCACATCGATCGCATAAATTTGTTGATTGTAGGTCGCCATGACCTTGTCGTAATTATCCTTGTAGCCCCAGGATTCAAATCGCTCATACTGTCGGCCCTGCTTGCTCTGCTCAGAAAACTGATCGCTATGTTCGCGACCGTAATTCAGAGGCTTCGTGAAGATCTTCCCCGCGTAGACATCATCGAATTGAGGATCCGGTGTCGCGGGCATATGAGGCGCTTTGAAACTGATCGACAGGCAAAAGGGCGCATCACCCTTCGCTGACTCTTTAATGAAGTCCCTTCCGAAGGCGCCATAGGAAACCGTCGAATGCGGGTACTCCCCGGCGTAGGCGACCATTGACTTATTTTTCATCGTTCCGTAGTTCGTCTGGCCAGGACCTCCCCCCCACTTATCGAAATCATCTTCGGCGAGCCGACCCTTTTTCGACTCCGGCTTCTCAGCGATCTCGATGCCGAATTTCCCGGCGAAAGCAGTTCGGTATCCGGCGGCCCGAAGGAGCATAGGATAACTTTTTGCCCATTTCTTCTCGAGGAGATGTCCGTGATCAAAATTACATCCGGTTCGGTATTCGAAGAGTCCTGTGAAAATACTGGCCCGGCTCGCCATGCAGATGGCGGTGGTATCATAATGATTGTCAAAGATCATCCCTTCAGCAGCGAGCTGATCCATGTGAGGCGTTTTCACATCTTCATTTCCATAGCACCCCATCGAGTAGGTCGTCTGATCATCGGAAAGAAGGAAGATCAAATTCCACTTTCCCTCCGCTGAAAAGCTCGAAGAAACGATGAATAAGAAGGCGCTGGCCAGAAGGGAGATTTTCATGAAAAGGTAGAAGGTCCGGCAGGATTGCAAAGGTTGGAGCCTGTGTCTATAATGATTCCACTCAATGGTCAGAGAGAATACAACAGAGAGTCTTTTAAGACAGTGCGCTGATGCGGGGATGCGGCGCACCCCTGCACTGGAGGCTTGCCTGCGCGTTCTCGCCAAGGCATCACGCCCTCTGACGCTCCAGGACATTCCAAAAAGCCCCGAATTTAAAGCCAACGCCGATCCTGCGACGGTCTATCGACTGATTCAACGGCTCGAAGAGCGGCGCATTGTCCGACGCATCGGATTCCACAGTCGGGCGGCCCATTATTGCCTGAGGCAACAGCACCATCACGACTACCTCGTTTGCCGTGACTGCGGATCGGTCGAAGTGCTTGATATCGCCTGTCCTGTTTCTCATCTCGAGAAACAGATTTCAACCGAGTCCGGTTATTCCGACATCGATCACGAGCTCGAATTCTACGGTCGCTGCGCTGAGTGCCAGTGAGCATTGCGGCCAAATTTAGGGTAACGGCCTATTTTCGGCCCATTTCTCTATCAAAATTGCGACAATCTTTTAAAAATTAGATTTTGGCGTTGTCGCCTTTTCCAAACTTGATATAGTTCGCGACGCTGACTCTCTCTCTTGCGAGTCGAAGCATTTTCGCTATGAAATTCTCCCTGAATCGACTTGCCTTCATTATTGGTGCCTTTGTCCTCGCTCTCATGGCGGTGGACGGATTGATTCAGATGAATAAATCGGTTCTCGGAAGCTACGGAGCAGGCGAAAACACGTGGGTCGAAGCGAACAGCGCCGCCGCGCTGCTTCTTGTCGGGCTCGTAGTCGGGATGCTTCTTGGAATCGGCATCTTTTTCGCGGTAATCGTCTCACGTCAGAAAAAGTTGATCGAAGAGCCTGATCAGGTCGATATTTTGCTCGAGGAAATCGCTCAGGAAGAGGCCAACGCGCTCTTCGTGGAAGATACGAAGCGGGAGGAAAGCACCAGCGACTCGCTTGATCCCTGGGAACGCACTGCTGATTGGTGGAAAAACGCTGACGACGAGTAGGCCCGAGCGCCCGGGTAAGTTCGCTCTTTGAGGATTCGAGCGAGCGGCCAGATAGCCTCGGTTCCGCGACGGTCCGCTTTGACGCGGGCGACAACCTTCACTCCTATTCTGTAGGTGAAGGTCGTGACTTCGCTCTCTGGGTACACAGAAATCTACCCGCGCGGGTGAAACTTCCGGTGCACATTCCGGAGATGTTTTTGGTCTACGTGAGTGTAGATCTGGGTCGTCGCAATATCAGCATGCCCCAGGAGTTCCTGAATCACTCTCAGATCCGCTCCGTTTTCGAGAAGATGGGTCGCAAATGAATGGCGGAGAAGGTGGGGATACACATTGCTATGAATCCCGGCCATTTTCGCGCGCTCCTTCACAATCTGCCAAATACGCGTCGTGGTGAGTTTCTTCCCCCATTTGGAAAGAAAGATTTCGCTCCCTGAATGTCGGCTCACGAGTCCTGGTCTCTCGCCGTCGAGGTAATTCTGAATCGCCTTACAAGCGGCCGCACCGACGGGCACGAGACGGGTTTTATTTCCCTTCCCTGTCACCCGGATGACTTTATCTTCGAGATAGAGATTTTCGAGTCGACCTCCTGTCAGTTCAGAAACGCGAAGACCGCTCGAATAGAGCAATTCAAGTATCGCCCGATCCCTTCTTGCAAGGAGCCGATTGTCATCAACCGACTCAAGAAGCTGTCGAACGGTTGGTTCGTTCAGCGTATCGGGAAGGTATTTTTCAAGTCGGGGAGAGTCGATCGCATCAGCGACGTCTTCTTTCACTTTTCCCTTTCCTGCAAGATGACGAAAAAAGATCTTCAGCGCGATCAACTGAATGCGGAGACTGGAGGCAGCAAGACGGTCTTCCAGTTTACGCTCTGCCAGGAAAGCGGTGAGGTGATCGATCGTGACCGCCCCCACTTCATCACTACGGGTCTTTTTCTTAAACCAGTCCTCGAACCCTTCGAGGGAACGACGGACTGAAATCTGGTAGTTGTCAGAGAGGCCCTTCTCAACCGCGAGATAGCGAATGAACCGGTCAATTTCCTTCTCCATCTTGCAGGCGTTCCCACCTATCGGAACCAGCCCTCCGTCACATATTCAGAGATAACAAAATGCTTAATCCCATGATCGAAAGAGCTTTTTTCCAGCGTCATAATGACAGCGAGCGGCTCTTCCCCCAATCCCACGGCCGCATCGAGCCCCTTCGCGACATCACTGTCTTTTTTGACAAAGGCGTATTCGGAAAACTCATTCAAATCGCCGTAAGGAGGATTGATCTGATACACGTAGTAATCTTCGAGATTTTCAAACCCGTCACGATCAGCTCCGTAGTAATCAGACATGCGCTCGATCACGAGTCGCAAAGTAGCCGGGCCGGGGGTTTCCCCGGAACGGAATCGCACAAAATGGCGATCGTAGAACTCGGAGAAAATCTCCCAATCCACCTTTAAATTCCCGTCTTCAACCCTGACGATGAGAGGAAATCCCTGATCCACCTCACTCGTTGAGATACGATAGACCCAATATGGCCCACCCCTTTCCGCATCACTCTCCATTTGAAACAGCTGAAGCGAAAATCGATCCACCGGTCGCTCGGCCCATTTCTGATAATAACTCTGAATGGCCGGCTTGAGGCTGTCACCCTGATAGGTGTAGCGAAGTCTCGTTTCCCAATCAGGAGCACGAAGAAAAGCGTCAATGAGTTCGTGTGTCTGTCCTAGCGGGCTGCCCTCATCGGTTGGGGCTGGGTAAGAAGGCTCAGGGTTGTAATTTTTGGCGGTTCCCGCAGCGGATGCGCCACTTTCTGATCTCGGCAGAAGTGAGGTAGCTCCTTCCGCCAATCCGCTACCGGCATCCAGTGAAATCGCAGGCGCTCCGCTTCCCGCATCATCCCCATTTACAATGCTCTGAACCCTTTCATCAAAAGAGAGCGCGGCAGAATCAACCTCGGCTACCGCATCATTCATTGCCGAATCTTGCGCTGACTTAATGGAATTGGCTGCCTCCTCAACGGGATCCCGGAGATTCCCTGAAGAATCCATGATTTTAACAGGAGTGCTGGTATCGCCCGGCATCGTAATCGTGCTGCTTCCCCGCGAAGCTTCAGAAACGGGATCTTGTGCGATAGGATCTATCATTGCAGGAACGCCATCAATAGAAGGCTCCATTCCCGGATCAGGAGTGAGCACCACCTCGAATTTCTCCGGCTCAACATTTTTCTCAGGCAGGATTGGTTTGATCACCGAATCAACGGCCGCAGGATCGGGAACTGACCACCCCCCCATCGCTCTTCCGACCAAACATACAGCAACGATCGCAAGCACCGCCGCACCGGCAATGATGAGAAGCTTAATATTGAGCCCGAAGCCTCCTCCTGATTCACTTCCGCCGAACATATCATCAAGCACGTCCTCAGGTCGCATTTTAGTAGCGGGGACTTCCTGAGAAGGTACCAGCTCGGCGGGAGAGCCCTTTGCTGAAGCCGCAATCGACTTCGGCGAATTCGGCTCAGCGGGGCCTTGATCAACGGTTGAGAAAAACTGTTCTGAAAACGGCTCCTCAACTTCCTGAGGCGCAACCTCTGGAGTTGTCGACTCCTCATCTTCAGCCGGATGTTGAAGAATAGTCTCCGGCTGCTCTGGAAGAGCTGCCAAAACAGGAATCTCAATCTTCGGCGGAATTTCAAGGGCCTCCGGAGCAGCCTGGGTTTCAGCGGGAACAGGCGAAGCCTCTGCGGTCGAGGGTGGGAACGCCGCTTCAACATCAAGGCCGGGTAGCTCGCTCACAGATGCGGGCTCCGCCAGCGCGACTTGATCCACCGGGGCGAGATCAGGTTCGGGCTCATTTTCGATCTCCTCAGGCAAGAGTGATGCTGATTGACCCAATGAAAAATCGGTCAGATCGCTGTCCGCGGGAGATTCGGGAACCTCCTCTGAAGGCTCAGTGATCGGCTCAGTGATCGGCTCTGTGTCCTCCTCCTGATCCGCAGGCTCTGAATACTCATCCTGGTTTCCGGGAATGATAAAATCATCCGGCGCAAATTGGAGGGATGAATCACCGGGAGAAGGCAGCTGAACCTTTGTCGGCTCCCGAGGAACGATCCCACCAGGCGAAAGCATTTCTGCAGCAGTTGCGGCAGCGCTCTGTTCACCCAAAGAAGCGTCGAGGCGGGGAAGATCGCCACTCTCCGGAACGGGATCATTCGTTGATCCCGGCAAATTCCGTGGTTGCGCGTTGATTCGAATCGGTTGCGTTTTTTCAATCGCTTTGGGAGCGGGTATTTCGACAACCGGAGCGGGCTCAGCAGGTTTAACCATTTCCGATTCAACTAGAGCTGTCGGTGGAACAACAGGGTCCGGAAGATCAATATCGTCGAGAGCGACAGGCATTTCAGCCTCCCGAAGTTCAGGAGGTACTTCGGCCGCAGCCCGCTCTTCATTGATTGTCGCTTCCTCCCATTTTACCGGCGTCGGTGCTGAAGGGATCGGAACGGGAATATTTTGCTCGGTGGTCGGATGCTGCGCGACGTCTTCCTCTTTTTCGTTGAGCGGTACTGAAACCGAAGGCGACGAAGCGACAACGTGAGATTGTAGTTGCTGAACCGATGCCGACGCTTTGTGAGATACCGCCGCTCCTATCTGCACAGGTTCTTTCTGTATCGCCTCATGCCCTGCAGAGGAGGGTTCGTCCTCTTCTGCTAGCGTCACGTCCGACGGAGCAGTTATCGTCTCGCCGCATTGGGGGCACGGCGCAGAGACACCGGCAAGGTGCGTCGGTACACGGAGCTTTGCCTGGCAGTTTGAGCAGGTAAATTTAAGTTTTTTCACGTCCTTAGGCCTCTGTGTGGTTCAAAAATCAAGTGAGTCCGATTCCCATTTTCTAATTAACAAATTTTTTGCCGAAATGAGAGATTAGACAGAATTGAGTGGTGGTCGATTCGGTAGTCACCTAGACCGCGAAAATCTTAACATTGATACGCATAAACGCAAATTTTGTTTAGAAAAGTTTTAAATAAAGGGGTGTTCAATTCTCAATTTTGCGAAATTAACCTCGGAAGTCACGTTTTATTTTAAAAAGTTACCTTTATTTAATAAGTTTAGGTATTCAATCTGAGCCCACGATCAAATACCTGAATGGCCCGCTTTCGCGATTTTAACGGGGGCGCTCTTGAGTGGCCGTCGCCAAATTAGGCGATCTGACAGGGGACCAGAATGGCGTCATTCATCCCATGGAGCACCTTCTTATCTGCGGGACAGATTGTGGCGAGAACGCCACCAAGACTGACGTTTTTACCGTTCGCCGCTACAAAGTAGTATGGACAAAGCCTGACTCGGCCTTCCATCATTTCGATTTGGCCGGTCGCCGGATTCAGCCAGGGATGCTTGACGAGTCGCCCACTGTGAAATCGCTGCAAAACGAAGGGCGCCTCGTCAAATGAAGAAATGGACTCGTCAACTGCGTGCCCCCACTCCTCCTGAGAGGAATCCTGACCGATCGTAACACTGCGACTGCCCCAGGCACGCTCGTTGAAACCACTCAACTTCAGAACCAGCTCGCGTTCGGACTGAGAGAACCTCTTCATTTCCGAGAAATGTTGAATTCCCAATCCCGGAATGACAGCTTGATGAGGAATCTCAGCAGGGTCGACGACCCAGCTTTGTGGGAAAATCGACTGCAACCGCTTCCAATTGCCTTCACGTAGCTCCCGACGCCACACTTCTTTGAGCGGATGCGACCAAAACAGCGCTGACCACATTTTTTCTTCTATCCACGGTTTGAAGGGGCTAATAAGCTCGATGTCCCCTTTTGCGGCAGCCGCTCCGATACTCATTGCGGATGGAATATTGGGGAGGTCAAAGAGTTCGAAAAAGCGATAGACATCCCGATCCGATACTTCGTAGGTCTCCGCATCATGAACCTGCCAGTCGCCCTCCAGCTCTCGGCTGATCCATTCCATTTCCGGGCGATAATCAGCCGATTCCTGCGACACAAGGATATCGGCACACGGTTTTTTAAAGAGAGAGGCGAAACCATCTAGCATTCCGCGCTCGCCTCCAACGAGGGTCACATCAGGATTCGTTTTTGAATAAATTTGTTCGAGCCATGCCGTGAGCCCAATTCCCCCGGGCACCGAATCGAGCTCGGTCGCGGTGAATCCATTCTCAGTCAGAATCAAATCGGGGCGAATCACCCGCGGAGTGACCTCGGCAAGATTCCCGGCCATGCCCAATTCGAGCAGCTCATCAGGTTTTCCCCTGTCTAAATAATCAGCGACCCAGCCGGGTAACGAACCATTGCGACTTCGTCGGTAGATCGTGTCACAGGCTTTCTGGAATTTCAGAAAGACAGGTCCAAGCTTCTCCAATTGCTTCACGAGTCCTTTATCGAGCGGAAAAGGCTCAGGAGAAATTCTCCAGGCCTTTTCAGCAAAAAGTCCCCCTTCAGGCAACGCGGCCTGAATTTGCCTCGCTCTCTCAACAGGATCTACCATGGATTTTTCAATCATCCCTGAAGGAGACGCAGCGAAGCTCTCAGCATTTCATCCGATTTCACCAATTCTGCGGGAAGCTTTTCGATCGCCTTTTGCGCATCGGTCTGTTTATAACCAAGTGAGATAAGGGCGAGAAGCGCATCGTTCTTCGCGACCTGAGCGGGTTCCATCGGAATCTCAGAAGACTGAGCCTGCCACGCTTCTTTGACACCCACTTTGTCCCCAAGCTCAAGTACGATCCGTTCAGCTGTCTTTTTCCCGAGCCCTTTGATTTTCGAAAGCGTGGCGGTATCGCCTCCCACGACGGCTTGTTTGAAATCATTCGTGCCCATCCCGCTCAGGATCGACATCGCGACTTTCGGCCCAATTCCTGAAACCCGATTCATCAAAAGTCGAAACAGATCACGGGCATCATCATCAGCGAAACCATAGAGCGTTTGCTCTTGTTCCCGAATATGATGATGGGTCAGCACTTTCGCCTGATCGCCGATCTGCCCGAAAGCATCCTCGCCGAGGAACGGGATCACCACTTCGTAACCAACCCCACCTGCGTTAATGACGAGGCGTCCCGGCCAGCTTTCTTCGAGGGTTCCTTGTAGAAATGTAATCATCGGTGTCTAGTCGCATAGGACTCATACTCATACAACCCCTTCACGAAAAGATGGCAAACAGATTTCAATATCAATCAATCAAGTTTCGCGCTTCAGCCGCAATAGCGGCTCTCGTAATCACCCTGCTCGCGGGCCTTTCGGCCTTTGCTGACGAACCCGCAAAGCGCATGGGCATCATCATTGGAGGAACATTTGAAGGAGCTGAGGTCACTCGAACGCCTTCGGGGGCCGAAAAAACGCTGCTCATTGCCTCTTACGAATGGGACTACGGGGTGCGACCATTTACCGAAAAGATCTGGTCGGAACGAAACCTCGATTGGACAAAGTTTCTTCCTGCTGCAGAAAAAGTGGCCAATGCGATTCTGGAAGAGGTCGAACCTGAATTCGCTCGCGACGATCGTGGCATCATTGAATATGTCATCCTCCACAGTGACGATCCCTTTCTGAGCAGCGTCCTCATTTCCCCGAAACTTCCCGATCGGTTTCGGGAATCCCTCGGCGACCGGATCCAGGCCCTCGTCATTGATCGCCAAATGATCTACCTCTTCCCCGCGACCGGAGGAAAACTGCAGGAATACGGAAAATCGCTCGTCGATGCTTTCAAGCAGGCAAAGCTCCCCGTCAGCCTTGAGGTTTTCCTGATCGACGAAACCGGAGCCCGCGTCATCGGCGAACTGAATCAGGATGGTCAGTGAGCGGATCCTTCCTCGCTAGGATGCTTTCAGCCTCTTTATCAATGCCGGCCTCTTCGTGTCTGAATGTGGCAAACAATCTGTATCAGCACAAAATCTAACCGGATCCGGTCATCGATCCAACCCTCTTGATTCTTCGATTACTTCCAGGTCTCGAGCACTTTTCGTTCGGTAACGGGCCACCAATCGCTGATCTCTTTCGCGAGCTCTTTGACTATTTCGGGATTCTTGGACGCCAGGTTCTCATTTTCGTGAGGGTCGGCGAGGAGATCGTAAAGCTGTGGTCGCTTCTCTTCGCGAAGGTGCGAGGAGGCGTAGCGGTTGACCTCGCCATCGTAGGTTAGAAGCAGCTTCCACTGATCCTTCACGATCCAGCGATAGAGCAGAGAGTCCTCAGGCTTTTCAACATTCGCGACATCATGAGCAAAGCCTTCCCCTAAAACCTGCCCACGCGGTGATGCCTCACCACTTTTCAGCGAAGCCATCAGGTCCATTCCCGGCATGTAATCAGGGACTTCCACTCCGGCAGCACTCAGCATGGTGGGAACAATGTCGATACTCGAGGCGAGCTGATCACCACGATCTCCCGGTTCGATCACTCCGGGCCAACTGTACATAACCGGTTGGCGAGTTCCCCCTTCGTTTGGCGATTGCTTGGATCTCGGTGCGTATTTCCCGTTGTCCACGCTTTGAATCCAGCCGTTGTCGGAAATAAAAACAAAAAGGGTATCGTTCGTCTGCCCCTTCTCATCCACGTAGTCAATTAGCTGCCCACAGGTTTGATCGAACCACTCACACATCGCGTAGTATCTTGCCACAAACGGGGAATCGACCCTCTTTTGATATTTATCGAAAAGCGCTTTGGGCGGATTGTGAGGCGTGTGGGGAAGAAACGGCGCATACCAAATGTAGAAGGGTTTCTCCTCTGCCACGGAGTGATCGATAAAATCGAAAACCGGCTTCATTCCCTCGCGTCCAATCTTGAGACCATCATCGCCATGACGGCCCCCCGGCTTGGGAAAACCACGAGTCATGCCATGAGTGAACCCACCTCGCTGATAACTGCCTTCCCACCACTTTCCCGACTGGTGGCTGAGGTAACCTTTATCTCCAAGCAAGTGAGCGATCGTAGGCTTGCGATCTACGTATGAAATGAGCTTCGCTCGCAGCGCATCGTATTGCGGCCCTGCTTTCTTCCCCTCGGTCAAAAGAGGCGAGGGATCATTTCCGCTCACCATGTGCTGATGCGTGTAGAGGCCAGTCGCAAGCGTCATCAAGGACGGCCGGCAAAGAGCGGTGGGTACGTAGCCACGACGAAAGACGGCACTTCTTTCCGCAAACTTGTCGAGATGAGGGGTCTCAATCTGTTCATGCCCCATGAAACCGTAATCGGTCCAGGATTGATCGTCTGAGAGCAAAAGCACGATGTTCGGCTGTTTTTCGCCCCCCAACAGAGGAGAAGCGAATGCAATCAGGGTGAGTATAAGGAAACTTCCACGCATCACTGAAGAACGTCCGCAGGGACAAAGATGTCAAACCGACAGCGGAGGCGCGAACGGGGCTGAATGTACTCGATCCTGAAGCTTGTGGTCCCGATAGAGCACTGGCCCAAAATAAAGGGGCTCACATCGCCGGCACCCCTCTTGACTTTTTGTCCGTATCGGGTGACTATTGCAATCTAATTGCATTTCCACGCTATGCGCCTTTTAATCCCCCCCTTTCTTCTCAGTCTATCGCTATTCTTCGCTGCACTAAACGTATCCTGTGAAAAAAGCAGTACGAGCCCTGCTCCCATTTCAGGGAAGCCAGCCGTCTTCGTCCCCGTTGCTCCCTATGCCTTTCTCGTGGAGTCCATCGGCGGAGATTTATTCGACGTCGAGACCTTGGCATCAGAAAACGACGATCCCCACTCCTACTCGCCCACCCCCAAGGACGTGGTTCGGCTTTCGTCGTCTCAGCTTTATTTCACGGGCGAACTGCCCTTCGAGAAAGCGCTGTTGGAGAAACTCGAAGAAGGCAATTTTGCCCCCAAACTCATTAGTTTGCTGGAAGGTCTCGATACCGTAGATGGATCCTGTGATCACGATGAACATGATCACGATGAACATGATCACGATGAACATGATCACGGTGATCACGATCACGATCACGATCACGATCACGATGAACATGATCACGAGGGTCACGAAGGCCACGACCACAGCGGTCTCGACCCTCACGTCTGGCTTTCTCCGGCGCACCTAATCGAGCAGGTTAATACTATTTCCTCAGCCCTCAGTGAGCTCACGGATTCAGCGGAAGAGAAGGCGCAAATAGACGAGAGAACCCTTCAGCTCATTTTTGACATCACCACGACTGACAAAGAGCTCGTTACTGCGCTCGCTCCGATGCGAGGGGAGACCTTCTACGTCTATCACGGCGCTTTCGGCTATTTTGCGAAGGCTTACGGACTCGTGCAAAAATCCGTTGAGCTAAACGGTCGCAGCCCCGAACCAAAAAAGCTCGTAGGTCTCATCGACCAGGCAAAAAAAGACAACGTCTCGGTAATTTTTGTACAACCTCAGTTCGATACGTCCAGCGCCATTGCTCTCGCCGAGGCCATTGGTGGAAAAGTGATCCACATTGACCCGTTAGCCAAAAACGTTCTTGAGAATCTTTTAAATATTGCTGACAAAATAGCTGGAAAATAGCCCCCTTCCGAATCACCCCGCTATCGGAGGAAGGGAAGATTACTTTTGCAAAACCGATCAGTTAATACACTTTCCCGCACAAAAACTTACTGACCTGCTCATTTGTTTTGCGGTAAGTGGTCATCATTCACACAGGGAAGACAATCCGATCACAGCTGGAGAGCTCTCGGTTCCCACGGCGCCAATCGGTGGGCATCTTCTCGCGCGAATCGAGACGGGTGCATTTCGCTGGTCAGAGAGTGATACCGTCAAGAGAAGGCCAGTTCAAGGTTCAAGGCATCACCCCCCGAAGCTGACGAAAACGATAGCGAGGACAATCCCAGCAATCGAAAAGGCGCTTCTCTGACTTTTCAAAAACGGTGAGGCCTCTTCGCCACGACCCACCTTGACCGGATTAGCTTTTGAGGAAGATCGGAAGAAATGCCCCGAATCAAAAATGAGCGACGTTATTACCACGCCATTCGAAGTGGAAAAATCACGTCAGGTTCTCGAAGGAATTCGAGAACCTGGGACCCACCAAAGTCGCCCTCTGCGCCCAGCCCCGAGGAAACAAAAAAGGCACGGTGATTCCCTTACTTCCCCGTTTTTAAAAAAACCGGCGAAAGAGGTCGATATTTCACTGGCGTTTTCCAATGATTTCGCGAGGATAAATCCATGGTCCTCGATTTTCGCATTCTCAGTGGCTCTGCACACCCCGCGCTGGCAGACGAAATCGCCGCTTACCTTGGAGTGCGGCGATCCGATGCCACCGTGAAACAATTCCCTGATGGAGAAACCTTCGTCAAAATTAACGAGAATATTCGCGGCCGGGACATCTTCATTGTTCAACCGACCTGCCCGCCTACCAATCAGAACCTGATGGAACTGCTCATCATGGTCGACGCTGCCAAACGAGCCAGCGCCGAAACCATTAACGCAGTGATCCCTTTCTTCGGCTACGCACGGCAAGACAGAAAAGACCAACCACGAGTTCCCATCACTGCGAAACTTGTCGCCAACCTTCTCACCGCCGCAGGAGTCACGAGAGTGCTGACGATGGATCTGCACGCTGGCCAAATTCAGGGATTTTTCGATATCCCGGTCGATCATCTCTACGCAATGCCTGTGCTCATCAAGTATCTGAGGGATCAGGGTGTCTCCGATAATCTTGTCGTGGTCTCACCTGATGTCGGCGGTATGAAAATGGCCCATGCCTATTCAAAGACGCTCGGCACCCCTCTCGCAATCGTTGCTAAAAACAGAGTGAGCGCCACAGAGGTAGAGGCGATCAGCCTGATTGGTGAAGTCGAAGGTCGCGACGTATTCCTTGTCGATGATATTTCAGAAACAGCAGGAACCCTGACTTCCGCTGCCAAGTTGCTCAAAGAACGCGGCGCAAAACGCATCTACGCAGGTGTTTCCCACGCGGTCCTGAACGACCAGGGCAGACAGCGTATCGCCGATTCAGAGATCGATGAGCTTATTTCAACCAACAGTACCCCCTACGCAACCGGAGAGAAAGTGAAGGCTCTCAGCGTCGCGGAACTCCTCGGCGAAGCAATTCGAAGGATTCATCTTAAGGAGTCGGTGACATCTCTCTTTGACATCTCGTGAGGATCGGGTAAATTTCGCGCCCTCACACGAGAAGGCCAAATTCGGCCCGCATTAATCTCAAAAACAGACCGGAAAAATGGCTAAACATGTAACGCTCCAAGCCGACAAGCGCGAAGTTCAAGGAACCGCAGCTTCAAAACGCCTTCGTCGCGAAGGTATCGTACCAGGTGTGATCTACGGATCAAGCCAGCGGGAATACATGATTCAACTCAACTCGAAGTCTTTCTTCGACCTTGCCCGCAAGCAGGCGAGTCATAACTTCCTCGTCGATCTTGAAATTGATGGAGCGGTGGAAAAATCCAAGCTCGCGATCGTTCAGGACATTCAGCGCGACCCTCTCAGCGGTTCTCTGATTCATGTCGACTTCCGTGCCGTAAGCGAAAACGAGACTATTAACGCAACGGTTCCAATCGAACTTCACGGTGAGCCAGTTGGCGTGAAATCCGGCGGTCTTCTCGAACAGACCATCCACGAGATCGAAATTTTCTGTCGCCCAGGCGACCTTCCTGAGGCAATCGTCAATGACGTCGAAGGCATGGAAATCGGCGACACCCTCAAAGTGTGCGATCTGAACCTCCTTGACGGAGTTACCACCAAGATGGGCGGAGACGTTCTCGTTGCGGTTCTTGCTCAAACACGTGCGGCAGCCTCTGAAGGTGGCGTTGGTGAAGACGGTGAAGCCATCGAAGGCGAAGCCGCTACAGAGGGCGAAGCGCCCGCAGCAGGTGGCGAGAGCTAGTCTCTCCCTCTCCTTTTCAGAATATTAAAAAAGGCTCCGGTTTTCCCCGGAGCCTTTTTTGTTCCCCCATGAAAAGCCCCCTTGTCTCAGTAGCGATTCCGGTCAGAAATGCCGGCAAGACGTTTGAGGCCGCGCTGGAGAGCATCCAGAAGCAAACCATTGATGATCTCGAAATCGTAATTGTTGATCACGGATCGACCGACAACACAGAGGACATCATTCAGCGTGCCGCTGAGACAGATTCCCGAATTCGCCAATTTAAAGGGAAAGGAACGTTTGTCGAAGCCGCCAATCTTGCCTGGGAAATGGCAAGCGGTGACTTTGTCGCCCGAATGGACGGTGATGATTTCGCTTACCCGGAGCGCCTCGCCAAACAAATCGCCTTCATGGAGCGGAATTCCGCAATCGCCGCCTGTGGTTCGCTCGTTCGCATTGTGAAACGGGCCCCAGATGGATCGCCTTCGCCACCCGACAAAGGTTACCAAAGATACAACGAGTGGATTAATTCCGTAAAATCTCCTGAAGCGATTCTCAGGGAACGCTTTGTCGACAGCCCCATTCCGAACCCTACCAACATGATTAGACGAGAGGTCTTCGTCGAAATTGGTGGATACCATGATCCGGCCTGGGCAGAAGACTACGACTTCTGGCTGCGCCTTCTGGAACGCGGATACGCCATCGGCAAAGTCGATGAGATCTTGCTCGATTGGTACGACTCGGACCTGCGCAGCACCCGCACGATCGCCCGATACGAGCTATCGCAATTCCAAAGCGCCAAAGCGTATTACCTGAGTCGCGTAGAGCAGATCAAAACACTGGGAGTCGTCATCTGCGGAGCAGGGCCGGTTGGTAAAGAATTTGCCGGTTTACTGCAGGCTCAAAATGTAGCGATCCACGCTTTCATCGAAGTGAATAAAAGACAAATCGGAAACAAAATCAACGGAATCCCTGTATTCGATACTGACACACTCGGCTCCTTTCACGGTAAGGCTGTTGCGCTCTGCGCCATCGGACAATCGGGAGCACGAGAGACAATACGAAAACAAGCCTCTCCCTGCGGGTTTCAGGAAGGGAGTGATTTTTTCTGCGTTGCCTGAAAATACCGAATCCGGCGCAATCTCATTTTCGAGGTGACCAATTGCCCGGTCGACCGTAGATTCACGTTTCTCTGCCTTCTCCGAATCCAAATGACCCAGTTTCGCCCCTGCATTGATCTTCACGAAGGCCGCGTTAAACAGATCGTGGGAGGCACGCTCGATTCAGAAGCCGCTGAACTGGAGACCAACTTCATCAGTGATAAATCAGCCTCCTGGTTCGCCGAACTTTACGCGAAAAATCAACTCGGCGGTGGCCATGTCATCAAGCTGGGCCCGGGAAACGACGAAGCCGCTGAATCCGCTCTCGCGAGCTATCCTCGCGGTCTTCAGATAGGCGGAGGAATCAATCCCTCCAATGCCGGGCAATGGCTGGAGAAAGGGGCTTCGCACGTAATCGCGACCTCGACCCTGTTCAGCGTAGAGGGCCATTTTCAGGAAAAAGCGTTGGCTGATCTTGTGACGGAAACCGGAAAAGATAAACTGGTGATTGACCTAAGTTGTCGTCGTTCTGAAAACGGATGGATCGTTGCCATGAATCGCTGGCAAACCCTTACCGATCTGGAGGTCAGTCACGAAGTCCTCGATCATCTGTGCGATCACTGCGACGAATTTTTAATTCACGCCGCAGAGGTCGAAGGCAAATGCGAAGGCATTGATACTGAACTCGTCGCCTACCTCGGAAGCTGGGGAAAGTGCCCGATTACGTATGCAGGAGGTGCTGCGAGCCTTTCCGATCTGGATCAGGTCGCCAATCTCAGTGACAATCGTATCGATCTGACGATCGGAAGCGCCCTTGATATTTTCGGCGGTTCCGGCGCGACATTCGAAGACTGCGTAGCCTTTAATCGCCGGTAATCGCGCTCGCATCCTTTCCCACTTCGTAATATCTTTCGACACCTAGACAAAATTCAATATCCCCGCCGCTATTTTCATGATGATTCGTCTCCTCACTCTATCACTGCTGTTTCACTGCTTTATTCACTCTGCCATTTCGGAAGAGAAGCCCGGGTCCAATCCGATTCCCCTTCCCCACGAGAGCTCCGATATCCCGAACGACAAGGCAGTGACCTGGGGCCTGCTCGATAATGGTCTTCGATACGCAATTCTCCCCAACGAGGAGCCGCCAAATCGTGTCAGTATGCGGCTCTTCGTCGATGCCGGATCGCTCATGGAAGCCGATAATCAGCAAGGGCTTGCGCACTTTCTCGAGCACATGGCCTTCAATGGAACCACTAATTTCCCTGCAGGGGAAATGGTCGAATATTTCCAGCGTCTCGGCATGGGATTCGGCAATCACACGAACGCCCACACCTCATTTAACGAAACGGTCTACAAGCTGGAGCTTCCCAAATCAGATGCCAAAATGCTCGACGAGGGCATGCGACTGATCCGCGACTATGCCGATGGAATGCTTTTGCTCCCCGACGAAATTGATGACGAGCGAGGTATCATTCTGAGCGAAAAGCGCGACCGCGACTCTGTCGGCTGGAGAACGTTTGTCGAACAGATGAAATTCGCCTTCCCTACCATCCGCGTCAGCAGTCGAATGCCTATCGGCACGGAAGAAGTCATCAACAACGCTCCCCGCGAACGTTTCGTCGAGTTTTACGAAAATTGGTACACGCCCAATCGCATGGTCGTGATTGTCGTCGGTGACGTTGAGCCCGACAATATCGCAGCACTCATCAAAAAGACTTTCGGAGATATGGCAATGCGGGAAAAGCGGCCTGCTCCTGAGATGGGGAAATTGGCCTCGCGCGGGTTCGCGACGCACTATCACTTCGAGAAAGAAGCCGCTGAGGCCTCCGTTTCCATCGAAGCGCTGACGCCCCGGGTGAATCCCCCCGACAACACGGCTCGCCGATTGCAGGACCTCCAACTCATGATCGCGAGCCAGATCATCAATCGCCGTCTTGACAGAATCGCGAAGCTCGAAGATTCCCCTATCAGCTCAGCAAGCATGCACGCCGGTGATTTTTACGACCTGGGATTTTCTCTCTACAGCTCGATCGACGCGGATTGCAAACCGGAGAACTGGGAAAAATCGGTCGCCCTCATTGAACAGGAACTGAGAAAAGCGCTCGAGTTCGGATTCACCGCAGGAGAATTTAAAGAAGTAACTGCCAATATCATGCAGAGGTATGAGGACGCGGCCAAGCAGATGGGAACCCGCCAGTCCAAGAGTCTCGCCAATCAGATTGCGAGCCGCCTTGGACAACGCCGTATTTTCACGAGCCCGGCTCATGATCTTCCCCGCATCACAGAGACACTCAAGGCCATCTCTCCCGAGAGCTGCCAAGCTGAGCTTAAAAAGCTCTGGTCGACCGCAAACGAAACACTTGTCCTACTCTCCGGCAATGCTGAAGTGAACAATGCGGAGACCGCAATCGAAGCGGCCTATAAAGAAAGTCAAAAGGCTGAAGTTTCGCCGCCGGAAGACAAAACAATCGACAAATTCGCCTACAGTGAACTTCCCGAGCCGGGCAAAATCAAGACTCGCAAAGAAGTTGAGGATCTCGAGGTAACCCACCTCCAATTTGAAAACAATGTTCGTGCCAATTTGAAAGTGACTGAATACGAAGACAAAACAATCTACGTGAAAGCTCGCCTCGGGGCAGGACGTCTCACCGAACCAGCCCCGGGCCTCTCCTTTTTCCTCGATCGTGTTTTCTCAAGCGGCGGGCTTGAAGCGCACAGTCAGGATGATTTGCAGCAACTCTTTGCAGGAGAATCCGTTGGTGTCAGATTCGGTGTCGACGACGATGCCTTCACCCTCTCCGGACAGACCACACCCGAAGACCTCGGCACTCAGCTTGAACTGATGAGGGCCTTCGTCACCAACCCCGGATTCCGTGAAGAAGCCGTGACCGAATTCAAGCGGGGACTGGACTACCTTTTTCAGCAACTCGAAAGAACGCCGGGAGGACTCGCCCAGGACGAAGTCGCCAAATTTCTCCACTCAGGCGACGACCGTTTCGGATTTCCGGACCGCGTCACGATCGAAGCGCTCACGATTGATCAGGCCAAAGCATGGCTCATGCCCGATCTCTCCGAGGGCTACCTTGAAATCAGCATTGTCGGCGACTTTGACAAAGAAGAGGCAATCGGGAAGCTGGCGGCGACCTTTGGAAACTTGAAGAGTCGAGCCGAAACGAAGCCCGCTTACGAAGAGGAGCGCGTTGTCTCTTTCCCGGCATCAACGACCCAAGAATTCCTCTTCGAGTCCGAGATTCCAAAAGCGATGGTGGTCGCGCATTGGCCCACCGTTTCCATCTATGATATCGAGCAGACCCGCCGCATTGGAATGCTCGGAGCCGTGCTCGACGACAGGCTCCGCGTAAAAATCCGTGAGGAACTCGGCGATGCCTACAGCCCCTTCGCCCACAACTTCCCCAGCGACACCTGGACGGACTACGGCTATCTCTTCGCCTCTGTCACGATCGACCCCTCACAGGCAGAATCAGTGACCGAGGTGATCACAGAAATCGCAGACGAACTCGCCAAAGGAGACGCGATCACAGCGGATGAACTCGAGAGAGCGAAGAAGCCTCAAGTGACCTCGATTGGGGAAATGAGACGAACGAATCGCTACTGGCTCGGATCGGTGCTCGAAGCCAGCCAGGAATATCCTGAGCGACTCAACTGGTCACGCAGCTTCGTTGACGATTACAAGAACATCACTGTCGAAGAAGTGAACGCACTCGCGAAAGAGTTCCTCAGGAGCGACAAGCAAGTGTCTGTCGCGATCAAGCCGAAGGCTCAATAGGAGAGCGAGACGGGCTCAGAGATTTTGAGCCCGGGAAGGCAGAGGCAGATCTTGCCTCTCTCATGAAACTTAAGAAGCAGAGAGATCTGCTTTATTTTTCGACGGGCGCAGACTCATCCTGATACAAAAGGCTCCCGGGAATTCTTTCATGAGCGTATTTTCGAAGACCGGCTTCGTCGCCAGCATCGATTAGCTCAATCAATTCGCCAATTTTGACGGGGACTCCAGCAACCTGATCATCGTTCTTTTTAACGACCCAAATTCGGTCGTGATCAGTTCGCTCAACTCCCTCATCGTCAGTAAGGAGCTCCTCATACTCTTTCTCTCCCTGTTTCAGACCAACGTAGTCGATTTTGATATCCACATCAGGAACAAACCCGGACAGTTCAATCATTCGCCTCGCGAGAGAATCGATCGTTACGGGATCTCCCATTTCCAGCACGCAAATGCGACGATCGCTTGTGACAGCACTCGCCGCGATCACCAACTCGACCGCTTCGGGAATCGTCATGAAATAGCGGGTCACTTCTTTCGTCGTAACCGTGACAGGCCCTCCTTCTAAGATTTGCTTTTCAAAGATAGGAATAACACTTCCGCTGCTTCCAAGGACGTTTCCAAAGCGAACGGATTTGAACCGGGTCCTCCCAATCGGACGCTCCATGATCACCCTTTCAGCGAGCCGCTTGCTTGCTCCCATCAAACTCGTTGGCCGGACCGCTTTGTCAGTCGAAACGAGGACAAAGTCTTCGACGCCCCACTCCTCCGCTTCTGAGGCCACAGCCTGAGTGCCGAGAACATTGTTCTGAAAACAGGCCACCGCATTCTTCTCCATCAAATGCACATGCTTGTAGGCGGCCGCGTGGTAGAGCACATTTACCCCATTGGTTATCCTCAACGCTGAACTGACCTGCTGGCTGCGCCTTACATCACCGGTTACAGCAAATAACTTCACTCCGGCCGCGGCTGCAATCGGGGCGATTTCACGCTCGATTTCAAATAGAAAGTACTCGCTTGCCTCAAACATCGTCAGCGACTCGGGGCCAAGCGAGACGATTTGTCGACAAATCTCCGAACCGATGCTGCCACCAGCACCGGTGACCATTATTTTCCGCCCCGCAATGGTTGACTTCACCGCAGCCATATCGATCTCGTGCGAAGCGCGATGCAACAAGTCAGATATCGATACTTTTCTTATCTGTTCTACGCTTACCTTCCCGGAGGCAAGGTCCTCCATCGATGGAATAACCCGATAATCACATTTCAGTTCGTCGTCAGCCAGAGCCTCCACGACTGCACGAATCGCAGTCGGCGAATTCATCGGCGGTAAAAAAAGAATGCTCGAAACCCGGTTTTTGCGAACAATCGTAGAGAGATTCTGTTCGGAGCTGTAGATTTTGACCCCCCTGAGTTGCTGCCCGCGATGTCTGGAATTGGGACTCACCAAACCCACAATGGGACCAATCCCATTTGTGTGTCCCATTAAATTGCGCATCAGAGCATCGGCATGATCCGGACTACCCATTAGCAGAACACCATTCCCGGCTACTCCAGAGCGCCGTTGAATTCGGTGCTCTCGAAATAGACGAATCAAGCCCCTCCAGCCAACTTCCCAGAGGAGGAGCAATATGGCCGAAACGATCAAAGTGGACCGTGGAAAACCAGCGAAAGTGCTCCGATTTCCCAAGTAAACTAATACCACCGCGAAACAAGCACCGACCAAAATAGCCAAGGCAGTGATAAAGCAATCCCGTAAGGTGAAAAATCTCCAAAGCCCCCGGTACAATCGGAATATTAAGATCGCTCCGAAAAATCCTATTGTAATCCAACCTACCTGCTCTCGAAACACACCCGTGGAGTCTGGAGGGATCGAAAAATCGAAGCGCAGTTGAATTGCCAACCAAAAAGAAATGACGATCCCGGCTATGTGAAAAAAGAACACCTGGGTTCGGCGAAACAAGGCGCTTTCTTTTACAAACTGAAGATTTAAAAACATTGATTCAAGCTAGGGTTATGAAACGAAATCGATCAGGTAAAATTAGCAAGAACAAAACTCGGTAAAAACACCTCACTCACGTCCCATTTGAGAGAATGATTTTCACGATCCGATCTCCGTCTTCCCTCTCCAATTGAGCTACCAAAGCTAGCCCGCCCCATTCAGGATCCCGAACTGTATTCGCCCTCCCAAGGATTCCAGAATGATCTGAGCCTCACGGCTCAAGAGATCGTCGTCTTGCTGCCGCTCATTGCACTTATGGCACTTGCTACTTGGCAATACGGTCTCCTGATCCCTTTCCAAGAACCGTCCAAACTAGAATTTTGAGATCCAAGCCGAAACCGGCCGTCTCTAAATACTCCGCATCCAGGGTAGCCAAGCGTACGGGATCTGACATATCAATTCCTTCGATCTGTGACAGTCCCGTAATCCCCGGCAACACATCAAACACCCCTCTTTTTTCCCTCTCCTCGATTAAATCAATCTGAGTGGGCAGACAAGGACGGGGGCCCACCAACGACATCTCCCCGAATAATACATTCCAAAGTTGGGGGAACTCATCAATTTTTGTTACCCTCAAGAATTTGCCGATTCCGGTCACCGCTGATCCAGAGACTTCATGAGTGCCTACTTGAGAGGTCCCCACTTTCATTGACCGTAGCTTATAACAATTGAACTCGCGCTTATTTAGTCCGACTCGTTTTTGGGAAAACATCGCATTCCCCTCGGAGCCCATCCTAATCAAAGGAACCACGATCAGTAATAAAGGAGCACACAGAATACCGCCGATGAGCGACACAAAAATATCTAATAGGCGTTTCATGAACTTAGCTTAACTCGGTCTTATGGAGATGATTGATGAGGCACTTCTCAGCTTCTGCCCTGAAAATTCCATAAGGATCAGTGGCGCCGGGAGGTGATCACATAAAAAAGGAGTTCCGTCCTCCTTTCGCTTGCCCTGTGCCGTGATACGGCTCAGATAAACTAGGGGGTGCACGCCTCCCTCGGCGCCGAATCTCCCAACCCTCCGTGAGCCTTCAACATTGATATCCCTGTAGACGGCCAACGGGCTCCGGGAAGCCTTCTGGAGGACCATTACACGACTCGCCAAATGCACAACTACATTGACACCCCGTATCGCATTCCCCCAAACCGGCATCACTCGGGTCGGATTGCAAGGTTCGCCCTCCCTGCGCCGGGTCGTGACGAGAGTTCTACCCCTTGGCATCCTCCTATCTCCCCTCCTCCAACCAAATACGGCACCACAAATCTCTTCGCGCCCCTCACAGCTGACCCCTTAATCTGAAGTGTCGCCGATTGGGAATTCTCGACCGCCATTGTCCGTAGCTTGTGACATACGAATGATCTCCTCCCAAGACCGACGCGTGGATGGTAACACCCCCCGCCCACGGAAATCGCATCGAATGACAGGTATGAGAATCAAAATTGCAGACAGTCACTACTTTCGAATTGGCGGTGTGTTCTTTAAATCAGAATACCAGCGAACCAGAACGAAATTCGCAAGAGCAATGAGCAACACATTCAAAATCAGGGCACTAAAAATCAAATAACTTCCGCTTGGCAAGTATCCGAAATGGGAAAACCGGTAAGCCACTGCCTGCGAAAGAAGCGCACATAAAATCAGATTACCACCCCCAAATTTGTAAAAATACCATTCAAGACCTCCGCCCATCAGGCCCATTACAAAAAGGCTGAAAAACAGAAATGGAAGCGATCCGGGGTAGTAGAAGAAAGCAATCCCTCCAGACAACGAGATATGCCGAACCTTTGTCTGGTCGATATCGGCGTATATCGCGTTGACTAGATAAGTGTCATAGAAACTCAAATTCTGAGCATAGACTTCCCTCCAGGCCCTTGAAAATAAATCCCATCCCCGCTCCGAACTCCCGGTCACGGCAAGGACACCCTCCATTCCAACCCATCGATCCAAAAAGAGAACTGCGGTCTTTGACCTGACCTCTGACATATCGACATCGACCTCATAGAAATGCCCATACTCTTCCCCTAAGAGGATAGACAGGTTTGCCGATCGCACATAATTGACAGTAAAGACCGAAGTAATAAAGAGGATACCAAACACCACGGTAATCCGGATCCAACTCCAAAGGCCCTTTCGATCTCGAATCCCCTTCATCAGACAAAACAATCCGCAAAGTAATGCCGAACCATTTAAGATCATTGCGCGGCTCAAGAGAGACAGATTCGTGAAGAAGCAGTCCAGCAAGGAGATTCCGACAACGCCGACAGGGACTCTCTTTTTCAAAGAATATTCACAGAAAAGGACTACCGCTGAAACTGAGGAGAGCCCGAATAAAATAAGCCAGGTGTAAACGCCGCTCAATCCGAATGGAAGAATCGTTCGGGTAATGCAGCCCCGCTGATAAATCCCCAGCACAAAATTAGAAATCGAAATTCCCAGTGAGAACAAAAGAAACAGGGTCAAAACCGGCTTTCGATATCGCCTGTAAAACTCCAGCACTCCCGTGTGAGCCCTAAAGCGAATTTCCCTGCGATAGGAGAACAGCCACTTTTCACGAACCCAACTAGCGACCAGCAACCCCAAAAAGCCGCAGGAAGCCACTAGCAATCCATGATCAAAATCAGCTCCCTTGCCGCCAAACGAGCCGACCGCCTCGTGAAAGCCTCCACCGAAAAAAGCAACACGGACAGAAAGCTTCATCCAAAAACCCAGCCACAAAAATCCCCCTATAAACGTATCGAAGAATATTGCCCCTTT